>Ga0233443_1001758_pt1 | contig 17954 bp, 14 predicted proteins | sample SI_123_September_2_FD_182784 | JGI IMG/M metagenome (GOLD analysis project Ga0233443, IMG submission 182784) | Seawater microbial communities from Saanich Inlet, British Columbia, Canada - SI_123_September2016_200_MG | ecosystem: Environmental > Aquatic > Marine > Inlet | place: Canada: British... | reverse complement strand
ACGTTCTTTTCTCTGAGCGAACTAAATCACTGCATCAAAGCGCTGCTGGAAGAAGTGAATAATAAGCCCTTTAAACAGTTAAAAGGCACGCGCAAAGAGTGGTTTGAATCCATTGACAAGCCAGTTCTTACACCGCTCCCCTTGCATGCCTACCAATACACCGAGATAAAAACTGTCAAAGTGAATATTGACTATCATATTCAACATGACAACCATGTGTATTCGGTACCGCATCAGTTAGTCGGTGAAAAAATCGAACTTCACGCCAAAGAAAACCTGATTGAGCTGTACTTTCATAACAAACGCATGGCCAGTCATGTCAGGAAATATTACCCTGGCACCACCACCGTGCCTGATCACATGCCCATCAGGCATGAAAAACATCATCAATGGAGTTCAGGCCGGTTAATGAACTGGGCGAAAGACATCGGTGATGAGGTACTGCTCTGGGTACAAACCCTACTCAAACAAAAACAGCATGAAGAGCAAGCCTATCGCGTTTGTTTAGGTCTATTGAGCCTCTCACGAAGTTATCCGGCTGAACGGCTGAATAAGGCCTGTGCAATCGCCAATCAAAACAAGCTGTACCGGCTAAAACAGATCAAAGAGATTTTGCGTAGCAATCAAGATAAATTACTCGCAGAAGAGCAGAAAGCCACAACGGCTATTATGCCGCAAAACCATGAAAATATACGCGGCCCGGAAAGCTTTCACTAAACAAACGCCTGGCTTAATTCCTTAATCCATAAACCGCCTGTGACTGATCAATCAGAGACAAAAAAAGGACAGGCGGACTTTAGAGAGACAAAACAATGATCCAGCAAACACTCACACAACTTAGAGAACTCAGACTCTCTGGCATGGCAAATGCCTTATTGAGTCAAATAGAACAGCCCGCTACCTACGAAGGATTATCCTTTGAAGAGCGACTGCAATTATTAACGGACAATGAAGCGCAAGACCGAGAAAACCGCAAACAACAACGCCTACTCAAGGCCGCCAAATTTAAACTCTCAGCACATGCGCGAGATATCGACTATCAGCACCCTCGAGGACTCAAACAATCACTGATGGCCTCACTGCTACATTGCAACTGGATTAATAAAGCCCAGAACCTGCTTATCACGGGCCCGTGCGGCAGTGGCAAAACATACATTGCCTGTGCGTTAGGTGAAACAGCCTGCCTGCAAGGCTATAGCGTTAAATACTACCGCATTTCAAGGCTGATGCTAGCCCTGACACAGGCGAAAGCAGATGGTAGCTACAGCAAAGCGCTGCAAGCCCTTGCCAAACTGGACTGTTTGATTATTGATGACTGGGGATTAGAACCTTTAACAGCTGCACAGCGTAACGACCTTATGGAAATTATGGATGACCGACACGAAGACACATCGACTATCATTATGAGCCAGTTACCGACGGATCAATGGTATCAATCTATCGGTGATAATACACTGGCAGATGCTATTTTAGACCGGCTTATGCACAACGCACATCGTATCCAATTAAAAGGCGAATCCATGCGAAAAACACAATCAAATTTGACTGATGGTGAACACTTAGAGTAAAAATACATCCGACCCAATGCGTGAATAAAGGAGGTGTTCACGATCATAAGAATGGGTGTTCATGATCATAATAATATGCACGACCTGAGTAAACGCCTGTAAAACCGCTTCATTACCTCCCTCTCGCGATACCCGGCGCTGTAGTCCTTCCAAAAGCCAGAAACACCAACGAATCACAGTGCCGCTAAGACTGTAATCATGATAGGATGAAACCAATAATGGGTGTGGAGACGCGCCTGGCTGGAACATATTAGTGAACCCTGTCAAGCTAGCCAGCAATTAACACTGGAGCATTAAAAGTGGCTGTTCCCGGTAATCCTTCTCTGTAGGGAATGTTGATCATTGCTTTTGATCAAATCTGACTGTGTCACATCAATTATCTGTGTAACCGAAGAAGTTACACATGTAACTTTTACAGTTCAGGAAACCATATTAGTAAAACGTAATGCCGGTTAATGAGGTTTTTTTGTACTGAGAATCAAGTCTAGCATTGTTTGAGATAACAGAGATAGCCGAATATAAATGCCTATTATTTAACGCTGCCATATCACCGTTTATTTCAGGCATAAAAAAAGGTCGGTAACGATAATCGCTACAGACCTTTAAATTATTAATGGTGCCTCGGGCCGGAATCGAACCGGCACGCCCAGAAGGCGAGGGATTTTAAGTCCCTTGCGTCTACCAATTTCGCCACCGAGGCATCAATCTCTGATAGAGAGCAGACTATTATAATGTTTTTTTCTAGTTTGACTAGTAAATTTTTATTTTATTAGCGAGCTATTTTGTAATATATTGTTTGCAGTAGAGAAAAAATTTGTTATTGAGTAAATAGATCCCATACAGGCTTGATGTTTTTTGGCAAGGGGGCTAGGCGGCCTAGTTCTACCCACTGGTTTTTTGGGCTATGAAAGTCTGAACCAACCGAGCCATATAGCTCATATTGTTGAGCAAAATGTATTGTCCTTCTAATTTCGTCGGGGTTACTGCGGCCGGTAACAACTTCTATTCCCAGGCCGCCCATTTCTTTAAAGGCTGTTAAAAATCGGCGCAACCAGCTTGCTGTGAGTTTATAACGCATAGGGTGGGCTAAAACTGCAATGCCGCCAGCAGCTTTAATCCACTGGACTGCATCTTCCAGTTCTACCCATTGGGTATTTACGAAAGCGCTTTTACCTTGTCCCAGGTATCGATCAAAGGCTGATTGCATGGTACTGACATGGCCTTGCTTAATCAGAAAATTTGCGAAATGTGGGCGAGTAATCATGCCAACGCCTGCGGAGTCCTGGACAGCCTGGAAAGCGCCCGGGATTTTATTTCTCTCTAATTTGTTAGCAATTTCTTTTGCCCGCTCGTAGCGAATATTTTTCAATTGCCGGGTTCCTGCCAAGAGTTTTGCATTATTGGCATCAACATTTAGTCCTAATATATGGAATGTTTTTTTATTCCAGAGACAAGAGAGCTCAATGCCCGGGATGAAGTTCAGCTCATATTGCTTTGCAATCTGCTGTGCTTCTGCCAGGCCGCTCAGGGTGTCATGGTCTGTTAGAGCGAGTGTCGTTACCCCCTGTTCTACGGCGCGTAAAACAACGTCGCCGGGGGATAGTTCACCATCTGAATAACTGGAATGGCAATGCAAGTCGTATTTTTGTTCAATCATTGTTGGTATTCTCCATATAGTTTTGCATAAAGTCCATTTTGATTGATTAATTTGTCATGGCTCCCTTGTTCGCAAATTTTACCCTCTTCAAAGACATAGACGTGATCGGCTTGTTTTATAGCGCTCAGTCTATGAGCAATAATGATCGTGGTACGGTTTTTTAAGAAATCATTCAGGGCTAGATGAAGCTTGCGTTCGGTTTCTGTATCTAGCGCTGAGGTGGCTTCGTCAAGTACCACGATACTGGGTTTGGCGATTACCATGCGCGCAATAGCCATGCGTTGCCTTTGTCCACCTGATAAGCGCATGCCCTGGCGCCCAACGATTGTGTCCAGGCCGTTTTCCAGCTGGTTGATAGTGTCTTTTAATTGCGCTATTTCCAGCGCATGCCATAATTCCTGGTCTGAAACTTGTTTACCTAAGGCAAGGTTTTCACGAATCGAGTCATTAAATAGTATCGGGTGTTGCAGCACGGTCACTACATGCTCTCGAACAAGGTCAAAGCCGATTTGATTAATTGGTACATCATCATAATAAATCATCCCTCTTTTTGCGGGGTACAATCCAATGAGAGTTTGAATCAGGGTGGACTTTCCACCGCCACTGGCACCGACCAGAGCTATTTTTTCACCCGCATTGACGCTTAAATTGATGCCAGTCAGGACTTCATCTGGCTCGCTAGCATAATTAAAATGTAAATCTTCTATGCGTAAACTAACCGTCTGTTTATTTGCAAAAGGGTTGTTGAGCGAGGGGTAGATAGGTTCTAGTTGCAAGGATTGCATGCGATTGATGCGTACAAGTGCCGCTTTAGCACCAAAAAATGAATATTGTATACCCAGCACTTCCTGCACCGGTGCCATCATAAACCATAAGTAACCAAAGACCGCGAGCATTTCACCGATACTTAAATCCGAGTATAGAACCATCAACATGGTCGCTGCACGAAAGATATCAAAGCCGAATAAAAAAATTAGAAAACTGAAGCGTGTGGCGGCATCACTTTTCCAGGCAAATGAAATAGAATGCTCTTTTACTTCGGCCGCAGAATCGATCAGTTTTTTATAGTAATGTTTTTCTCTGTTGCTAACACGTATTTGCTGAATGGCTTCCAGGGTTTCGGATAAAGCCTGCTGGAATATGCCGTAGGCAGAGTTTTCTTTTGCTTTCAGGGTTTTGACTCTTTTGCCCAGGCTACGGGTAAAGAAAATGACGATCGGGTTAAGTAGTAAGATAAATAAACCGAGTTGCCAATGCATCCATAGCAGTATAGCACCTGTGCCTATAATGGTGAGGCAGGCAACAAGTAGCTTGCTGGTGGTGCTGCCGATAAAAGTATCAATAGTATCCAGGTCTGTGACTAGATGTGTGATCACGGTGCCACTACCTAAGCTCTCATATTCGGCCATGGAGATATGCTTTAGGTGGTTGATCTGATTTTTGCGGATACGGAAAATAATATCTTTAGAAATACGGCAAAATTGACGTGACTGGATAATATTGAAAATAATTCCCAGTGTTCTTAAAACAAGACTGGTGATTAATATTACACTGATATAGAGTAGGGGGGTTTGCCATTGAGCAGGTGCAAACTGGTTGATGGTATGGACGCTAAACCCCGGTTTATTGAGTAAAACTTCGTCTACTAGTAAAGGCATTAGCAGTGGAACGGGCACGGTTGCCATGGTTGCCAGAATGGCGAGCAATTGCGCGCTAATGAGTTCTTTTCTGTGTTCTCTGGCGATGCCTATAATATAAGACCATGTATAGGGAGTTGTTTTAGGCATGTCCTGGTTTAGCACGGAGTTTATTTGCGTTAGTTATTGATAAATATTTATGATGGATTATAGCTTTATTTGGAGGGTTCCTGTGTTTAAAAAAGCGGTTAACGCTACGATAAGGAGAGGAAATATATGCTGCAACTGGCAGAAAGTGGTAGTTTTATTTCTACTTTCCGGTTTTTTTCAGAGTTATGCGGGTGTACTTGAGCAGCAGCGTGTGGATTTTTTGCAGGCTGAGCAGATGATTGCAGCTGGCGATGAACAGGGCTATGCTGCGATCAGCCCTGGCTTAGAGTCTTATCCTTTGAATTTTTATTTGCAGTACAAGTGGTTAAGTTTGCATTTAGGCCAGGACAAGCAAATATTGAATTTTCTGAACCATTCAACTCAGTCGCTCTATACGCGGAAGTTACGCAGAAAATGGCTAAACTATCTTTATAAGCAGGGCAAGTGGAATACCTTTGTTGCAAATTACAGGTCGTCTAAAAGTAAGCTGATGCAATGTCGTTATAACTGGGCGGAGTATCAGCGTAACTATAAAAACAAAGCGCTAACCGCGACTCAAAAAATCTGGCTAACAGGCGCTTCTTTACCCAAGGCTTGCGACCCATTATTAGAAAAATTTACGCAGTCTTCTTTCTTAACGCAACAGCTGATTTGGCAGCGATTTATGCTTGCAGCCAAAGCCAGTCACTATAATTTAGCGACTTATCTAAGTAAGAAACTAAGTAGCGCAGGAGATCGTAAAAAAGCTGAACTATGGCTGGAGCTAATAAAAAAACCACAGTTAATTTCGCAAACAGGTTTTTTTCAGGGGGTTGCAAAACCACTGCAAGCTAAGATGTTTACTGATGCCATGAAAAGACTGGTCTCAGCTGATGTAGAGAATGCAGCTCGGTTGTGGGATGCGCAAAGTTCGGTATTTAAATTAAGTGCAGCCCAGATTTACCATATTGAGCGAGCGATTGCCTTACAATTTGCTTTTAATAAATCAGAGCAGGCGTATGCCCGGTTTAATCAATTACCTCACTTAGATGCAACGACGCGCTTGTGGGCGGTCAGAGCAGCATTAATCGAGGATAACTGGCGGCATGTAGATCAGGCGCTGGGTAACTTATCTGCTAAGGAAAAGAAACAGGAGCGCTGGCGTTATTGGCAGGCTAAAGCATTATTACAGACTAATCAGCGAGAAAAAAGTCTGGTCATTTTTAAACAACTGGCGAATGAGCGCAGTTATTATGGGTTTTTGGCAGCAGATTTTCTTCAGCAGGATTATGCCTTGGGTAACAAGCCGATAATATTAGAAGCCAAGAATAGGTCTCGTTTATTATCTCAACAGCGATTTGTAATCGTTAGCGAATTTAAAGCATTGGAGATGGAAAAAGAAGCACAGCAATTTTGGTGGGAAGCTTTACGTAACCTGGAGGGAGATGATTTATTAGCGGCAGCAAAAATTGCTCAGCAATGGCATTGGCATAGACTGGCGATACTCACCGTTTCCCGGGCAAAATATTGGGATGATGTGGCGTTGCGATTTCCGATAGCCTATAGCGATAATATTGAACAAAATGCGCAGCTTCAGCAACTGGATACGTCGATTATCTACAGTCTGGTGCGTAGAGAAAGTATGTTTGACCCGGCAGTAGGATCTCCTGTAGGAGCGCTAGGACTTATGCAAATTATGCCGGCGACAGGAAAACAGATTGCCAAAGAGATACGATACCCCTGGAGGTCCAAGTCAGTCTTATTACGGCCAGCGGTTAATGTAAAATTTGGCGCTCACTATTATAAGCAAATGCTGGGTAAGTTTGATGGGCATTTTGCTCTGGCGGCTGCAGCCTATAATGCGGGGCCACATAATGTCGATAAATGGTTGAAGATTGAGCGTGACTATGCAGCTGATATCTGGATAGAAACCATACCCTATAAGGAAACAAGAGCTTATGTTGCGGCAATTCTTACCTATGCGCTGATTTATCAAAGCCGCTTGCAGAGTGGTGAGGTGCGGATGAACGATTATATGCAAGATATAAAGACCAGGAGTAAATTAGCGACCACTCAAACGAATTCAGGAGGGGAGTAGCTGTGCAGGTATCAAGTATTTAATTGCTGAGAAAGTGCATGATATTTTTTCGACCTTTACTAATTCCAAGGTATAATGCTGCGTTAACAAAATATAATTATAAAAAAAGAAACGGGATTGGGAATGCAAAAGCAGCAGAGTTACACTCGCGAAGAGTTATTAGAATCTGGGCATAATGGCCTTTTTGGTCCTGGTAATGCTAAATTGCCTCTACCTAATATGTTAATGATGGACCGCATTACGCTTATCTCGGATGACGGCGGTGAATTTGACAAGGGTGAAATGGTTGCGGAATTAGATATTAATCCGGATTTATGGTTTTTTGATTGCCATTTTCAGGGTGATCCAGTTATGCCTGGATGTTTAGGTCTTGATGCAATGTGGCAATTAGTTGGTTTTTTTCTGGGCTGGAAAGGAGGCCCAGGAAGAGGGCGTGCTTTAGGCGTTGGTGAAGTTAAATTTACTGGTCAAGTCTTGCCAACAGCCAAAAAAGTGATTTACCGGATTCAGTTAAAGCGCGTTATTATGCGTAAATTAGTGATGGGAATTGCTGATGCAACAATGGAAGTTGATGGTAATGTCATTTATACGGCAAAAGACCTACGAGTAGGTTTATTTACAAATACAACAGATTTCTAAGAGGCGGGTATGAAGAGGATAGTTATAACAGGACTAGGCATTGTTTCTAGTATTGGAAATAACAGCGATGAAGTTCTTGCATCTTTACAAGAAGGTAAGTCAGGGATTAGCTTCGCCGAAGATTATAAAGAATTAGGCTTTCGTAGTCATGTGCGTGGTGCGATTGATATTAATCTAGACGATTTTATCGATCGTAAGGTTAAGCGTTTTATGGGCGATGGTGCTGCTTTCAATTATATTGCCATGCAACAGGCGATTACCGATGCGGGGCTGGAAGACAGTGAAGTTTCCAATGTGCGTACTGGTTTGATTATGGGTTCAGGTGGTCCGTCCACTTCTAATCTGGTTGCTGCGGCTGATATTCTGCGTGAAAAAGGACTGAAGCGAGTCGGGCCTTATATGGTACCTAGGACCATGTCCAGTACCAATGTAGCCTGTTTAGCGACACCTTTTAAGATAAAAGGCATTAATTACTCGATTACCTCTGCGTGTGCTACTAGTGCACATTGTATTGGTAATGCCATGGAGCAAATTCAACTTGGCAAACAGGATATCGTCTTTGCCGGTGGTGGCGAAGAAGTACACTGGACAATGTCTGTGTTGTTTGATGCTATGGGTGCGATGTCGTCAAAATATAATGATACACCAACAACTGCATCAAGAGCTTATGACCTAACCCGTGATGGCTTTGTGATTTCAGGCGGCGGCGGTGTTTTAGTTGTTGAAGAACTGGAGCATGCAAAAGCACGTGGCGCGAAAATCTACGCTGAAATAACTGGTTATGGCGCGACGTCCGATGGCTATGATATGGTGCAGCCATCTGGTGAAGGGGCTATTCGCTGTATGCAACAGGCGATGGCGACTACCGATGGGAAAGTTGATTATGTTAATGCTCATGGAACCAGTACCCCAGTGGGTGATGAGCGTGAGATCGCTGCTTTACGTGAAGTATTTACAGCAGATGCAATGCCTTATGTGACCTCGACCAAGTCCTTGACAGGGCATGCTTTAGGCGCTGCGGGTGTGAATGAAGCGATTTACTCTATCATGATGATGCAGAATAATTTTATCAGTGCGTCGGCAAATATTACTCAGCTTGACCCTATGGCTGAGGGTGTGCCTATCGTTACAGAGCGTAAAGATAATGTGACCTTAAATACACTGATGTCCAACAGCTTCGGCTTTGGTGGTACTAATGCTTCTTTAATTTTTCAGCGCTATAACGGTTAACCACATAGTGTAGAGCATGGCTTTAGCCTGTTTTTTTGAGTAAAGACGGGTTAAAGCCATGCCCTATAGTTATATGGTAGTCTAAGTCAGTCAAACAAAAAGGCGAGAGCGTGCTTATAAAAAGCACGCTCTCGCCTTTTGTCGTTTTAAATAAATAGTTTTTATATGTCTAGTCCAAAAAAAGACCGTACCGAGATCAATAAATTACATAAGCGCCTGCGCAGAAATGTAGGCAGTGCAATTGCTGACTTTAATATGATAGAAGCGGGCGATAAAGTGATGGTTTGTTTGTCGGGTGGCAAAGATTCTTATACTTTGCTGGATATATTGCTACATATGCAAAAAATCGCACCGATCGATTTTGATATTCTCGCCGTTAACCTAGATCAGAAACAGCCGGGTTTTCCTGAGCACGTTTTACCTGCGTATCTTAAAGACTTAGGTGTTCCCTATCATATTATCGAGAATGATACTTACAGTATCGTTAAGCGTGTTATTCCGGAAGGACAGACTACCTGTAGTCTGTGTTCGCGCTTACGCCGAGGTTCCTTATATGGCTATGCAAAAAAACAGGGCATCACAAAAATTGCTTTAGGGCATCATCGGGATGATATTCTGGAAACTTTTTTCCTGAATCTGTTTTATGCCGGTAAATTAAAAGCCATGCCCCCTAAACTACGCAGTGATGATGGTCAGAATATGGTCATCAGGCCGCTGGCGTATTGCAAAGAGAAAGATATAGAGGCTTACTCTGAGCATAAGCAGTTTCCAATTATTCCGTGTAATCTCTGTGGCTCGCAGGAAAATCTGCAGCGCCAGGCAATGAAAAAAATGCTGGAAAACTGGGATAAAAACACCCCAGGTCGGGTAGAAAGTATTTTTTCAAGTCTGCAAAATATCGCACCATCGCAACTCGCCGATAACCAGCTCTTTGATTTCTCTGGTTTGCAATTAGCGATGCAAGAGACTGATCAGAAAGACATATTTGCCAGTGATTCTGCGGGTCTGGGTATTTTGCAATAATGCATGGTTCTCATTCGACTCTCGTCTATAGACTGCAATTAACCAGGGCAAAGACTTCCAGTGATCAAGTATCAAGCTAAAGACTTTATCCAGACCAGAGAGGGGCTGGTATTTGCCGTTGTCGAAGAGGGACTGGAACAAGGTAATGTATTATGTTTTTTGCGCTATCAGTGGCAAGGTGAGGTGTGGAAAAAACTGGCAACAGGTGTTTCAAATCAGTTGCTTGCAGAGCAGTATCCGCATTATTTATTTTATTCAACAGTAAAATCAGCGCATTTACATGCCGTTCCCGTTGCCGATATTACTATTCACCACCAGCCAAAAAAACGACTTCAGCAGATTTTAAGTAAACATGAGCCAGATAAGGTTGAGCAGGACCTTATTGATTTGTGTCAGCTTTTTCAGACGCAAGGCTTATCGCTAGATAATCTGGGCATTACGGGCTCATTATTGATAGCAGCACAGAATCCAAAGTCTGATATAGATATTGTTGCTTATGGCAGAGATAACTTTCATAAGCTTAGAGTGAGTCTTATGGATTTGTTAGACGCTGGAAAGCTGGAGCATCTGGATGAGGAAGCCTGGCATGTGTCATACCAGCGCAGGCAGTGTGATTTAAGTTACGCTGATTATGTCTGGCATGAACAGCGTAAATACAATAAAGCACTGGCCAATCAGCGAAAAATAGATCTTAATTTGCTAGCCGAGGAGCCTGTAGCAGATTCGGCTATCTATGAAAAAAAAGGCGCAATTAAAATCCGTGCGAGGGTTGCAGATGCGCAGTATGCATTCGATTATCCGGCAAAATTTATAATTGATCACCCAGATATAGCCGAAGTGCTGTGTTATACAGCAACTTACACCGGTCAGGCTGTCGCAGGAGAAGTGATTGAAGTAGCGGGTCAGCTGGAGCATTCCTGCACTGGCAGGCAGCGTATCATCGTTGGCTCAACCCGGGAAGCACGCGGAGAGTATATTAAAGTTGTTGCGGTAGCATGAGTCAATTGCCCGATTATAATGCCATAATTTTTGATATGGATGGCTTAATTTTAGATACCGAAACTACTTATTTTACTGCTTGGCAGCAGGCGGCTGAGCAACTGGGTTATATTATTAGTGATGAGTTTTGTGCCGGCCTTTCTGGTTTGCCTTTTACTGTGATTGGTAGCAGGCTTACCGATTATATAGGTCGAGATTTTCCTTTTACAGAATTTTATAACTTGAGTGGCGAGCTTTGGCGTAAGAGAGTGCAACGGGAAGGTATAGCAGTGAAGCAAGGCGCTTATGAAATCTTGCACTACTTACAAAATGCGCAAGTGCCTTTCTGTCTGTCCACCAATAGCCGGGAGGTTAATGCGCGGGAATGCTTGAATTATGGAGGTATGAGCGATGTATTCGAAATACTCGTTTGTTGTGATCATGTGCAGCAACCTAAGCCGGCGGCAGATATTTTCCTGCTTGCCGCGAGTCGGATGCAGCAGGCTATAGGGTCGTGTCTGGTGATTGAAGATTCCTTAACGGGTTTGATGGCTGCCCAGAATGCTGAGGCATTTTCGGTATGTGTCCCATCGACTGCGGATAAAGATGGGCGAATGCAAGCGCTAGCAGGGCTAGTGTTGAATGATTTAAATGAACTGTTCTTGCTTTTACAAGCTTAGCCCGCAATCCTGTATAATTCTCTCCTTTTTACTCTGGAGTAGCAAAGTCCTTTGAACGTCACACCTAACAAGATTACAGTTATTGCTCCTGCGCGTTTGCATATGGGCTTTATTGATTTAAGCGGCTCTCTGGAGCGACATTTCGGTAGTATTGGTGTGGCACTGAATGAGATCAATACCCGGCTGACCCTCTCCTATGCGGAACAGTTAACACTTAGTGGGCTACCATCAGAGCGGGCTTTTCTATGTCTACAGCAGCTTTGCCACGCATTAAATATTCCGGATAAGTTGCACCTTGAATTATCATCCGTTATTCCTGAGCATGTGGGGCTGGGTTCGGGCACACAAATGGCAATTGCTGTTGGTACGGCTTTAAGTGCTTTTTATGATTTGCGCCTAAGTGTCCGTGATATTGCGCAGATGACAGAGCGAGGTGCGCGCTCTGGTATAGGCGTTGCAACTTTTGAACAAGGCGGCCTGGTGGTTGATGGTGGGCGTGGCAAGCACACGCTAACGCCGCCGGTTATTTCGCGGATGACCGTCCCGGATGACTGGCGATTTATTCTGGTCTTTGATCGGCGTGGCCAAGGGCTGCACGGTAAACAGGAAATTCAGGCATTTAAAGAGTTACCTCCGTTTCCACAACAGGAAGCGGCACGCTTATGTTATTTATTAATGATGCAGGGACTGCCTGCTTTAGCAGAAGGGGATATCCAACTATTTGGAGATGCTATAACCCAGTTGCAAACCTCGGTAGGCGAGCATTTTGCAAGCGCACAGGGTGGTGTATTTACTAGCCAGGAAGTTGCGTCAGTCATGCAGTTTCTACAGCAACAAGGCGCTGTGGCGATTGGGCAGACCTCCTGGGGGCCAACCGGTTTTTGTGCGGTGCAGGGTGTTGAGCTGGCAGAAAGATTAAAGCAGCAGGTAGAGAATGACTATGCGCATTGTGAAAATCTATCTGTATTAATTGCCAGTGCTAGAAATAGTGGTGGTGAAGTGATTGTAGAGCGGACTTTAGTCCGCTAATGCCTGGAGTTCGAGAAACTAGCGGACTAAAGTCCGCTCTACAGAGTGTGTTGATTGTGGCTAATTCAGGTCGAATGTTAGCCAATGCAGTTCGATCTGCGGGCTATCAGCCTTTAGTCATTGATCTGTTTGCTGATCAGGATACACAAGCAATAGCAGAACGGGTCTGGCAAGTGGAAGAGCTTTCGTTAGTGCTTGTGCAGAAGGCAGTTGAAAGTTTGTTATTAACTTATAAGATTCAATGGATTGTGTATGGCAGTGGGCTGGAAAATTTCCCTGAAACATTTGAGTATCTGGCGGGGTGCTCTGTTATTATGGGTAATGATTTTTCCGTTATTCAGCGTTTGCATGCTAAAAAAACATTCTTTAAACAACTCGATGCACTCGATATACCTTACCCTGCAGTACGGTTTTATCCGCCCGGTAGTAATGCAGGCTGGTTAATAAAACCGACTTATCATGCGGGTGGCGTGGGGATTCGTTACTGCGATAGAGTTGCGGGAGAGAATGAATATTATCAAAAATTTTGTCCGGGTGAGGCAGGTTCGGTTTTGTTTTGTGCCGATGGTGAGCAGTTTGACATCATTGGCTTTCATCGGCAATGGACGCTAGCAGAGGATGATTTTACCTTTGCAGGCATTATAAAAGAAGCTTGCATCCCGGAAGAACTCGAAAGAACACTACATAAGTGGCTTGATAAGCTAGTCAGGTTTTATCATTTACAAGGTCTGGCAAGTCTGGATTTTATTTACAATGCTGCATATTGTTATTTTTTGGAAATAAATCCCAGACCGCCTGCAAGCATGATGCTGTATCCAGAATTTGATTTATTTGGCGCACATAGGACAGGGCGCTTTCTGAAAGCTACAGAACAGAAAACTATTCGTGCCTTACAAATCGTTTATGCAAAAGAGGCGTGCGTAATACCATCTGGGATCAAGTGGCCGCAATGGAGTTATGATAAGCCAAAGTATACAACCAGTATACAAATAGGTGCGCCAATTTGTAGTATCATGGCGCACGGAAAAACAGTACAGCAGGTGTTAGCCCGGTTACAGGCTAAGCAAATTAAAATTGAAGAATTTATATTAAATAGGTAGTAATTATTATGCAATACACAGCGAGCGTGAATAAGCTGACAGGGCCTTTAGTGCAGGAGCTAATCGATAATGCAGATAAATTAAGGCTGGATGTACAAACGCTAGAAAACGGTTGCACAATTATTGATGCCGGGATTAATGTGTTGGGTGGTCTGGAGGCCGGGCGTATTATTACTGAAATTTGCCTGGGCGGAATGGGTACGGTTTCTCTTAGCCATACACCCTATACTGATAACTGGCCTATTACGGTTAATGTGTATACCAGTAATCCAGTTTTAGCTTGTCTGGGTAGTCAGTATGCAGGTTGGAGTCTGGCACATGAGAAATATTTTGCTTTAGGTTCAGGCCCGGCACGTGCGATGGCAACTAAAGAAAAAGACGGGCAGATGTTGCCGGTAGAAGGTTTATATAAAGAATTAGATTATAGAGATACCTGCGAGACGACCACACTGGTGATAGAAAATGATGCGATTCCACCTCTGGAAATTGTCGAGAAAGTTGCTAAAGCCTGTGCTGTTGCCCTGGATAAGTTAACGATTATTGTAACCCCAACTAGTAGTTTGGCGGGTGGCGTGCAAGTTGTTGGTCGGGTTCTGGAAGTGGCGATGCATAAAGCACATGAATTACATTTTCCGTTAGAAAACATAGTTGATGGAATGGGCAGTGCGCCACTCTGTCCGCCGCACCCTGACTTTGTTCAGGCGATGGGACGTACTAATGATGCGATTTTATTTGCCGGTCAGGTGCATATCTTTGTTAAGGGCTCTGATGAGGCTGCGGAGAAACTAGCAGTCGCCTTGCCTAGCTCGACTTCAAAAGATTATGGTAAGCCGTTTGCCCAAGTGTTTAAAGATGCTAAATATGATTTTTTCAAAATAGATGGCATGTTATTTAGCCCGGCGAGTGTGATTGTAACCGCAGTGGAATCAGGTAATAGCTTTCGCGCTGGAAAATTAGATAATGATTTATTAAATCAATCTTTTGGCGCTTAAAATTTAATTAGCGATAAGTCTGTATTTTTCCTTGTAAATTAAGGTAAAATGGTCGGCTTTTTAACAGTGGGCTTAGTAGTGCTGGATATTACTGGTTTTAGCTCAAATTCATTGATAGAACATCAATACCTTTTAGAGTACAACAATGACAGATTTATCTCTTTATAGAAATATTGGTATTTTCGCGCACGTAGATGCGGGAAAAACGACAACAACAGAACGAATCCTAAAGCTGACAGGTAAAATCCATAAGCTAGGTGAAGTACATGATGGTGCTGCGACCACTGATTTCATGGAACAAGAGCAAGAACGTGGAATTACTATCCAGTCTGCTGCGACTTCATGTTTCTGGAATGATTACCGCTTCAATATCATTGATACTCCGGGACACGTTGACTTTACTATTGAGGTATACCGCTCGTTAAAAGTACTTGATGGTGGTGTCGGAGTGTTCTGTGGATCAGGTGGTGTAGAGCCACAATCAGAAACTAACTGGCGTTATGCAAATGACTCAGAAGTTGCGCGTATTATTCTAGTCAATAAACTAGATCGCTTAGGTGCTGATTTCTACCGAGTTGTTAAGCAGGTTGAAGACGTGCTCGGTGCTCATCCAATCGTCATGGTTTTACCGATTGGTGCAGAAGATGATTTCGTTGGTGTCGTTGATTTACTCACCGAAAAAGCATGGGTGTGGGATAACTCAGGTGATCCAACAAACTATGAAATCCAGGACGTTCCTGCGGATATGATCGATGACGTAGCAGAATATCGCGAAAAATTAATTGAAACTGCGTTAGAGCAAGACGATGTGGCAATGGAAGCTTACCTGGAAGGTGAGATACCAAGTATAGAAACTATCAAGGCATGTATCCGTAAAGGTACAATCAACCTTGATTTCTTCCCTACTTACTGTGGTTCTGCTTTTAAAAACAAAGGTATCCAATTGGTACTGGATGCAGTAGTTGATTACCTACCATCACCGACTGAAGTTAAGCCACAGCCAGAAGTGGATGAAGAGGGTGAAGAAACAGGTGAATTTGCAATTGTTGATATAGATCGTCCATTCCGTGCTTTAGCGTTCAAAATCATGGATGACCGTTATGGTGCACTAACTTTCGTACGTATTTACTCAGGTAAACTGAATAAAGGCGACACGATTATGAATAGCTTTACCGGTAAAACAGAACGTGTCGGTCGTATGGTAGAGATGCACGCAGATGAACGTATTGAATTAGATCACGCACAGGCGGGTGATATTATCGCCATTGTGGGTATGAAAAACGTAAAGACGGGTCATACGCTATGTGATCCTAAAAATCCTGCTACATTAGAACCGATGGTTTTTCCAGATCCAGTTATCTCAATTGCAGTATCGCCAACAGATAAGGCTGGCTCAGAGAAAATGGGTATTGCGATTGGTAAAATGGTTGCAGAAGATCCTTCGTTCCGTGTTGAAACAGATGAAGATTCAGGTGAAACTATTTTACGTGGAATGGGTGAGTTACATTTAGATATTAAAGTTGATATTCTAAAGCGTACACATGGTATTAATGTAGAAGTAGGTAAACCTCAAGTGGCTTACCGTGAAACAATCACTAAGTCGATTGAAGATAGTTACACACATAAAAAGCAATCAGGTGGTTCGGGTCAGTTTGGTAAAATTGATTATAAAATTGAGCCAGGTGAGCCAGGAACAGGTTTTATTTTTGAATCAAAAGTAACCGGTGGTAACGTTCCTAGAGAATTCTGGCCAGCGGTAGAAAAAGGTTTTAAAAGTATGATTGGTACAGGGGTATTAGCAGGTTTCCCTTGTTTAGATTTTAAAGTTACTTTATTGGATGGTGGTTTCCACGCTGTGGATTCATCAGCCGTTGCATTTGAAATTGCAGCGAAATCAGCCTATCGTCAATCAATTCCTAAAGCGGGCCCTCAATTAATTGAGCCTATTATGAAGGTTGATGTCTTTACTCCTGAAGATCACGTAGGTGATGTTATTGGAGATTTAAACCGTCGTCGAGGCATGATTCAGGGACAAGACGCAGGTGTTGCTGGTGTTCGGATTAAAGCAGAAGTACCGCTAAGCGAAATGTTTGGGTATATCGGTGACTTACGTACGATGACTTCAGGTCGTGGACAATTCTCTATGGAATTCTCGCATTACTTGCCATGCCCTAAAAACATATCTGAAGATGTGATTAAAGAAGTTCAAGAGCGTGAGAAAGCGAAAAAATAATTTATAAGGGTTTTGTTAACCCAGTTTTTAGCTTACAAAAAAGCCACCCGCGTTTAGCTGGTGGCTTTTTTTATGCGTGTCGAGCCGGAAGAGGTGTGTACGTCGCTTGTTCTACGTGCTAGATATAAGATAGACAATGACAATCTGGTTTTAAGCGGCTTATTGCCTTTTCTGGATCGTATGCGTTGAACTGACGTTATTGCCAACACTGACTTCGACATCCAGCGCCTTTAATAAGCCATTTTCGATTGAATAAATTCAGCCGTGTACAGTTAAATCCTGATGTTCTCGTCAGGCGCGTTGTACGATATTGGTATGACAAACATTAGTAACCTGTACGATAACATTCTTCTCGCACAATAAGTCTAGTTGTTCCTTTTCTGTTGCTTCATCATCGATTTCATCCTTGTGTAAGCGATATACATCTTTAATATGCCCCCAGCCAGTTTATCAATTAAGCTTAGCTCTTTTACATCATAAGTCGCTTTGATGCCACCATAGCCATAGTGACCGCAGACGATGATATGTTTAACTTTTATGGCTTCAGCAGCAAATTAAATAACAGATAGATAGATAGTTCAGGTCGGTGTGTACCATAACATTGGCAATATTACGGTTAACAAAGACTTCTCCGGGCGCCAGATTTCTGATACCGGGCTATCGAAACAATCGATTCAGAGATATTTGGGAGATTGCTGCTTAGATAAATTAAGAAAAAAATCAAGGGCATGTTCCGTCATTTTTATGCCCAGGCTTGATCCTTTTTTAATAAACATTTTAATTGGCGGAGCATAAAATTGTTGTTTTTATTATTATTTGGAATTTAAGAGGGCGTAATATAGTGGACCCCGGTTTTAAGACAGTAGTTTAAGTTGTAAACTGTGTCAAAGGGGTTAAAAAATGAGTACAACAAAAAAGCGTAAGAATCACACAGCAGAATTTAAGGCCAGAGTGGGTCTAG
>Ga0233443_1001756_pt1 | contig 17958 bp, 17 predicted proteins | sample SI_123_September_2_FD_182784 | JGI IMG/M metagenome (GOLD analysis project Ga0233443, IMG submission 182784) | Seawater microbial communities from Saanich Inlet, British Columbia, Canada - SI_123_September2016_200_MG | ecosystem: Environmental > Aquatic > Marine > Inlet | place: Canada: British... | reverse complement strand
AAGTGCTGAGATCGTTATCTACTAATACGGGTTTAATCCCTTGTTTCACCAACGCTTGAGCACAAGAAATAATCGTAAATGAAGGCATAATGACTTCATCATCTTTCCGTAATTCTAATGCTGATACAGCAAGATCTAATGCCGCAGTTCCACTTGTGCAAGTCGTCGCATATCGCCTACCAACATATAATGCCATTTGTTGTTCAAACCGTTGTACAAACGGCCCTTCGCTACTAATCCAACCGGTATCAATACATTCATTTAAATATTTTTTTTCATTCCCTCCAAATAAGGGCTCATTAACAGCGACCATTATTTAATCTCCACTTGTGCTGAATCAATAGATTTAAATCTAACCTTGTCCCTTTCGCCTGCATAAGGACCTTGTTTAACCTCGATAATTTCACTGTCTTCGAGCATTTCAAAACCATGTCCCCCATATGCTAAAAGCACAACATCACCCTTATACAGCACACGACTTTCAAGGTAAATTTTTGCATCATCATAATAATCTACCCTTACTTTACCACTCTTAATCACTAAGACTTCTTGAGTAAAATGTACATTCCTTTCGACAGAATTATGAACGTGTGGAGGGATAATATAATTTTTAGCTCTATTCATATAAGCAAGCTGCTGAGAATAGTCATCAGGGGTAAAAAATTTTATTCCTTCTGATTTATAATTTGAGCGGATAATTACCGAAAGCAACCTTTTATTATGAAATATATTTTCTATCATTCTATAAATCCTAAAGTTCACATCATTGCTTATACAACAACCACGCTTAAAAAGGATAAAACTCTGCGTTTAAATAAAGTTATTCATAGCAAAGATTATCTTTTTATAATTATTCAAAATAATTCATCAGTTCATATCCAGCTTTATGCAAATATAGCTCTTTATTCATTATATTTAAATCGTTTTCCATCATATCATCTACCAAAAAGTTCAAATCGTATTCAGGTTTCCACCCTAGCTTTGTATTTGCTTTTTCGGGATCTCCTAAAAGAAAATCAACTTCCGTCGGTCTAAAATAACGTTCATCAACAGAGATAACCTCTTGACCTATAGGCACTTGGAACTTTGAATTAGAACAAGATTTAATATACGCAATTTCACTTAGGCCTTCACCTTTAAATTCCAATTCTATTCCGATATGAGCAAAGGACATTATTACAAAATCCCTAACAGTTGTTGTAATACCTGTAGCAATAACCCAATCTTCTGGTTTCTCTGCTTGAAGAATCATCCACATCATTCTCACATAATCTTTTGCATGCCCCCAATCTCGTTTTGCATCTAAATTACCTAAATAAAGTTTGTTTTGTAATCCTAATGCGATTTTTGAAACAGCTCTTGTGATTTTTCTAGTCACAAATGTTTCTCCCCTAACAGGAGATTCATGATTAAATAAAATTCCATTACATGCAAACATATTATATGCTTCACGATAATTTACTGTAATCCAATAAGCATACATCTTCGCTACCGCATAAGGACTTCTAGGATAAAAAGGAGTCGTTTCACATTGAGGTGTCTCTTGCACTTTACCGTATAATTCAGAAGTAGAAGCTTGATAAATTTTGGTTTTTTCTGTAAGTCCTAAAATTCTAACCGCCTCTAGCACCCTTAATGTTCCCACTCCATCAGTATTAGCAACATATTCAGGAGTATCAAAACTTACGTGCACATGACTCATTGCCGCTAAATTATAAATTTCATCAGGCTGAATTTCACTGATAATTCTAGTTAAATTCATACTATCCGTCATATCACTATAATGCAAAAAAAACTGTAACTCTTCATCATGAGGATTTTTGCATAGATGTTCAATCCTATCTGTATTAAATAAAGAACTTCTCCTTCTAAGTCCATGCACCACATAACCTTTTTCTAATAAAAATTTAGCAAGATACGAGCCATCTTGACCCGTTACACCTGTAATCAATGCTATTTTTTGACTTTCCATCATTCACCTTGTTTTATTATATTGGTCTAACTCGACATCAATCATATTTTTTACCATCTCTTTAAAGGGAGTCATATTATGCCACCCAAGATGTTCTTGTGCTTTAGCTGAATTTCCACATAATGGAATTAATTCCGATGCTCTAAAAAACTGAGAATCATGTTTCACGTATTTTTGAAAGTCTAAATCCAAATAAGTAAACACAATTTCTAAAAACTCTCTGACACTATGCAACTTCCCTGTTGCAATAATATAGTCATCTGGTACATCATGTTGCAACATCATCCATATTGCATTCACATAACTAGGAGCATAACCCCAATCTCTTTTAGCGTCTAAATTACCGAGATAAATTTCATTTTGTAACCCTTTTTTGATTCTTACTGCTGAGGCAATAATTTTTTTTGTCACAAAATGCTTTCCTCTCCTAGGACTTTCATGATTATACATAATCCCCGTACAAGCAAATAGTTTTTCTTTTTCTCGATAATTTTTTATTAAATAATAACTAGATACTTTTGAAATACCATACATAGACTTTGGATTAAACGGTGTTGTTTCTGTTTGGGGTGTAACAGATGGCTCTCCGAACATTTCAGAACTACCTGCAAAGAAAAATTTACATTTTGAATTAACTTCTACGATAGTGGAAAGTAAATAATGGGTTGAATTAAAATTGTTATTCATAATAAAAAATTCATCATCAAATGAATAACTTACAAAACTTGATGCAGCTAAATGATAACATTCATCAGGTTTTACTTTTGAAAAAATTTTGTAAAGACTATGACGATCAGCCAAACAACCTTCATGCAGAATTAATTGGTCTAAAACTGCATCGATATTACATAATTTTTCAGTATTTTCAAGAGTCTCCTTTCTAACAATACCATGAACTTCATAACCTTTTTCTAATAGAAACTCTGCGAGATAAGAGCCATCTTGGCCTGTTATTCCTGTAATAAGTGTTTTTTTCATCGGCAAGTTTCTTCACAAAAAAATTCTTTTACGCATGGATGAACAGCATCTTCATGTTGAATTTCATCCATAGAAAAAAACCGATACTCATTATGCTCAATAGTTGGTAAATTAAATTCTCGATCACATTGATATTCATAAACCATATCTATAGAGCGCAATGAAACTCGTTCAAAAATACTGTCTTCGAAAAACTGCTCAAATATACCTATAAACTGCAAATCTTTTAGCGCTAGTTTGAAATTTAATTCTTTTAAAGATATACGTTTTATAGCTTCTTCAATTGTTTCATTTTTAAAAATTCTCCCACCTGCTGTAAAATAATAACCTTTTGCAGGTTTATTAACTCTTTTACCTAATAATATATTTCCCAGGGCATTTTTTATCATAAAATCAATCGTTATTAATGGCGCGTTGGCAACTAAATTTCTAAATTTATCTATTGAAATCATCATCCACTCTTACTATATCATCTTCCTTCATATACTCACCAACCTGTACCTCGATCATTACAACGGGAATCTTTCCTTCATTAGAAAGCCTATGTAACTCTCCCATTTTAATATAGGTAGACTCATTAGGTCGAACAAACCTAGTTTCATCACCTACAGTAACGGTTGCTGTACCACTTACAACAACCCAATGCTCATTTCTATGATAATGTTTTTGTAAACTAAGCCGGTTTCCTGGATTAACAACAATTCTTTTAATTTTATATTTATTCGAGTCTTCTAAAATTGTAAAAGTTCCCCATGGACGATGAGCTGTTAAATGAATATTATGTAAATCTGTAGACTTACCAAGTTCTTTTACAATTTTTTTAACTTTTTGAGATGAGCCTTGTTTACTAACTAACAATGCATCACCTGTATCAACAATAATGCAGTTCTCTATATCAATAGTTGCAATATATCTGTCTGAACCATAAACCAAATTATTATAACTATCTAACGCTATGTGTTTTTCATTGAGGTTATTACCATTTTTATCTTTAGGTAACGCATCAAATAGGGTCTCAAATATGCCAACATCTGACCAACCTATATCACTGTGAATAACTTTAACTTTGGAAGACTTTTCCATTACAGCACAATCAATACTGTCTTCTGGAATATTAGACATATCTTGATCTTTTATTCTAATCATATTAGAATCTGATAATCCTTTTAAAGCACTCACAGATGCCTCATATATCTTAGGCGAATACTTCTTTAGTTCACCTAAAAAAACACCTACTTTAAAACAATACATCCCTGAATTCCAATAATAACTTCTTTTTTCTAAATACTCTGTAGCAATTTCAACAGTTGGTTTTTCATGAAATGCTTGCACGTCAAAAACTCTATTTTTCTCGAAATTATCACTAATTTCAATATATCCGAATCCTGTTTCAGCAAAATCAGGCACAATACCAAACGTTACCAAACTTCCTTTCTTCGCCTCTTTTTCAGCTTTACCTAAAACCTTTAAATATTCTATATGATTATTAATTAGATGATCGCTAGGACTTACTAACACTACTTCATCATGATCCAACATTAAACAAGCTAATGCAACAGCGGGGGCAGTATTACGTCCCACAGGCTCTAATAAATATTTATTATTTGTTTTATTTAATTCTTCTAGCTGGCCTGTTGCTAAAAAATATTGCTCTGTATTAGACACAATAAACTGAGAATTGCAAACACCAGTATTTCTTTCTACCGTAAGCTGAAATAACGACTTATCATCAAACAACTTTACAAATTGTTTTGGTAATAATGTTCGACTAATAGGCCATAACCTAGTACCTCTTCCGCCACACAATATTATATTAATCATCTATAACCACCATATGATTTATTTATGTTGTTAGAAAACTTATCAACGCATTTATCTAATTTGAAACATTGACCACATTACATTTCCATTATTCCAAACTAATTTTAATTAGGCTTAACTAAACTTTGAATTTAAATATTTTTACTCTTTGGGGTTCAACTTACGAACAGAATCTCCATGTTTAATTGCGAAAAACACACATGAAACAAATTTAGCTACGTTCAATTCCCAAATACCTAGCTATTACCTGCATAATACATTTAAAATCTAAAAATTTTCTTTGTTTAAAATCGTATAAAATACCTCCTCACCTGCTAATGAAAAACATTATTAAGTGTGTAGCTTTACCTTGGGATAGATTTTGGAATATCTACCTCCAAATAACTTACAAACAGCCAGCCTAAATACCACGGTTCACCTGTCAATGCAGCTCCGAACTGCCTCATTAGAACTAAAACATATTAAGTATCTCGTCTTTCTCCGAAGCAAGCCATCAAAAATCATTCAATTTCTCTTCTCTTAAACAGTTTCTTATCAAAATATAAACAATCATACGACCTAATTTTGCTAAAGTGAGTACACCTAATTGTAATTTTTACATTATTTGATGAGGCCAGGCAATTATAGCATCCCAATACTACCTTGCATCACTTTAATTAATTCAAATTTTATGATTTCTTATAAAAATAAGCTCTTGAGCTAACAGATGTTTTTATTATTTTCAATAAAATTTAATAAAAAAGAAAGAAATACACCGCCCATCAAACCTAGAACATGACGCCCTAGCGGGCAAAATTACATTACGCAATGAATTACTGTACAATTTCTACTCATTATGGAAACTGTACAGCAAGACGTAATCAGCCTCAAACAAATATTCAAAGATAATTGGGATAAATTCCTCTCCAAACATTACACATTTGTCACGGCATACATGGCTTACAATGTTTGGAAAATTATGAATTGTCGAGAACCAGAAGGTCTTGGTTATATCACCTATTCTTGCCCAGATCATCCACAAGAAATTTGTCAAATTCCAAAATCATGCAAAAGCCGCTTCTGCTCTATTTGTGCAAAAGTCCAAATTGACAATTGGGTTGCTGAAATGAATAGCCTATTTCCCAATTGTAGCTACTTTCATGTTACTTTCACCGTTCCATCTCAATTTCGTATTCTACTTTTTGAAAAACGTTCTTTACTAAATGCCGTATTTTCAGCTTGTACGGAAACGTTACTGTCCTTTTGTAAAGAACGAGGCTTTCTACCAGCAATTACCGCAGTACTTCATACATTTGGCAGTGATTTAAAACGGCATGTTCACATTCATTGTATTGTCAGTGCTGGCGGATTAAAAATGACTGGAAATCAGGAACGTTATACTCGTTTTAAAGAGAGAAAAATCAAAAACCACAAAGCTAAACTTAAAACTTTTCTGGTAGAAACGGATAAACCTGAGTGGGTTTCATTTAATAAAAAGTTTCCATATAAAATGCTTCAATTACGCTATCAAGCTTTACTTATAAAACATTTGAAGATGCATATTCAAAAAAACATTAAATCCGATAATCCTGACCAAGATTTGGTTGTTTTTTCTGACTCAATGGTAATGAAGCATTTTTTTGACGAACTTAAAAATGAATACAAAAATGGATTTTATGTCAATGTAACTGAAGAACGTCAAGATTTAAAACAAACCGTTAGCTATGTTGGAAGATATGCCAGACGTCCTCCTATTTCTGAGTTGAGAATCAAAAAATACACGGGCAATTTTGTCACATTTGAATTCAAAGACTATTATCATAACGGAAGTAAGGTGCTTCACACTTTGAAAACTATTGAATTTATTAGAAAATTGATTCGACATATTCCACCTCATTACTTTAATGTCATTAGGCATTATGGGATTTTAGCAAATAGAGTTAAAAAAGCTTACCAAAAACTGACAGAAAAACTTTTGGGAACAGCACCTGATGTTGAAAAGGCTAAAACCTGGAGGGAACGACAAGAATTGCTTCATGGAAAAGACCCGCTACGATGTCGAATTTGTAACAAAATAATGAAATTTTCTTCAGCTCATTATCCGAATTCATTATCTTCAATCAAAGCAAAAATGGACATTGCTTTTTCTTGATTAAAGTCGACTATAGGAGAAGTTCGTCTGGTTTTCTGGATTTGAGTTAAAAATAGATCAATTGAATGAATGCAAAGTTAAAAAGTAGCATTTTTTATCAAAAATAATCAGGAAAACAGGTGTATTATAATGCTTTATGCGTCTATTAATTTCATTTGAAAAACTTTGTTTTTCCGATACTTAAATAAAGCCCAAAATGATAATTAGTTTTCGCTTTGGCTTGACACGTGTATCTGGAACAACAGCAGGATCAATGACTTTAAAAGCATATTATTCTCGAACATTCGCCAACATAATGGTTTTAGTTTGTGACTCGATCAAGTTGAATAAGACTTGTTGTAATTCTATTTTATTGGTTTTTTTCAGCTGATTCGTTAAATACTCAATACTTTTTTTTGATTCCTTCACCGCTTGCTCTCGAAGATGGGTATTGATTTTTACAACCAATTTATTTGCCCATTTTGCAGTTAATTTTGGTTTTTCAAATTCTATTGATAAAGTAACCAAACCTGCTTTTTTATCTTGAGAAACGGACAAACAATCAAGAAAAGCTTTTGATACCCTTAAAACACTTGGTCTTGTTTTCTCACCTATTATTTTCCACTGATTTTTATCATGATTTCCAAATTTTTGGAAATAAAATAGGGTATAGATTTTCTTCTTTGATAAAATCTATAATGAATGATTTCGATCTTAAAATAGCCAAAGTTTCTGCAACATTACCATTTCCACCAACATTTATTCCAGCTATTGATGCCAAACCGCCAAATTGTGCCGCTATAGATGATAAACCAGAAGATTTATTTTTTTCACCAGCAGGAATTAATAGAGTTTCGGCCCTATAGATTACGGGACTAGTTAATGCGATCACAACGGCGATAAGACTAGCAACGACAGTACATAAAAAAATTATTTTCTTCTTGGCAACCAATATATTCCATAATTCTGCTAAATTAATTTCATCTTCTTCTGGGTATGGCAAGGACTGATAAGGTGGATATGGCATACTTGGGTTAATTTGAGCTTGTTGCGAAACTTCATTTACTGTATTTTTCTGATGATTCATTTTTTGTAAATAACTCATGATTTAAATGCGATCTATAATTGGGCTATACATAACTACGAATACCTCAATTTGTCAAGAATAGATTGTTATTATTCCTAAATATAATTAAATAAGTGATCATATTTTCACCTACTTATGCCAGCATTTAAACAAAAATATTTTTAAGATACCCTATATTAAACACACATAAAATCAGCTAAACTCCTTAAAAATCTTACTTACTAAAACAAAATCAACAGATGATAATATTAATTACAGGTGCGGCAGGTTTTATTGGATCAGATCTTTCAATTAAGTTATTAGAAAGAAACGATGAAGTTATCGGTATTGATAATCACAACGATTATTACGATCAACAACTCAAAGAATCCAGATTGCAACGACATTTAGATAATGCAAAATACCACCATTACCGCATTGACTTACACAATGATAAAAAAGTGTTTGAAATTTTTGAAAAACACAAACCTGATGCGGTGATTAATTTAGCAGCTCAAGCAGGCGTGCGTTATTCATTAATTAATCCAAAAGCTTATATTGAATCTAACTTAATGGGATTCGCCAATATTTTAGAAGGGTGTCGACATCACAATGTAAAACACCTCGTTTTTGCATCTTCAAGCTCCGTTTATGGTGCAAATACAAAAATGCCATTTTCTACAAGTCACAACGTGGATCACCCCGTCAGCTTATATGCTGCCACTAAAAGATCAAATGAGTTAATGGCGCATTCATATGCACACCTTTACAATTTATCCGTTACAGGTCTTCGATTTTTTACTGTTTACGGGCCTTGGGGAAGACCTGACATGGCCTACTTTTCTTTTACCAAAAAAATATTAGCCAATGAAAGCATTGAAATATTTAATCATGGAAAATGTTTTCGTGATTTTACTTATATTGATGACATTGTGGAAGGTGTTATTCGAATTTTAGATCTACAAGCCCAACCTAACACAGACTGGTCTAGCGATTCACCCAACCCATCCAGTAGCTATGCACCCTATAAAATATACAACATAGGTAATAATGAACCAATTGAATTAATGCATTTTATTGAACTCATTGAGAAAATTTTAGGCAAAGAAGCTAAAAAAGTTTTTTTACCCATGCAACCAGGGGACGTAGCAGCTACTTATGCAAACGTTGATGAGCTAATACAAGATATTAACTTTAAACCACAAACCAACATCGAAACTGGATTGAAAAAATTTGTCGACTGGTACTTAAATTATTATAATGCAAAGGTATAAGTTATCATTGAAGCAGACAAGCCGCTTATTTCAGTTTTATAAATAAAAGAGATTAAACATGAAAATCACAATTTTTGGTTCGGGCTATGTTGGCTTAGTGACAGGAGCTTGCTTTTCTGACATGGGCAACGAAGTATTATGCATTGATATCGATGCCAATAAAATTGAACAACTTAATCGTGGTGAAATCCCTATTTTTGAACCTGGACTTGATACCATCATTCATGACAATATGAAAGCGGGTCGAATTAAATTCAGCACCAATATTGAAGAAGGTGTTAACCACGGACTATACCAATTTATTGCAGTAGGTACACCACCAGATGAAGATGGCTCTGCTGATTTACAATATGTATTGGCTGTAGCCTCCAGTATCGGCGAACACATGACCGACTATAAAGTCATTATTGATAAATCAACCGTTCCAGTTGGTACTGCTGATAAAGTGAAAAAGACAATCCAGCAAAAACTAAATAATAGAAATGCTAATCACGAATTTGATGTTGTTTCGAATCCTGAGTTTTTAAAAGAAGGCGACGCTATCAATGATTTCAAAAAACCTGATAGAATTGTTATAGGGACAGACAATCCTAGAACCACAGAATTAATGAAAATGTTATATGCACCTTTTAACAGGAATCATAGTCGCTTGGTTTCAATGGATATTCGTTCCGCTGAATTAACTAAATATGCAGCCAATTCAATGCTTGCTACAAAAATTAGCTTCATGAATGAAATTGCCAATATTGCAGAAAAGGTTGGTGCTGATATTGAAAATGTAAGGAGAGGCATTGGGTCAGACAACAGAATTGGTTATTCTTTTATCTATCCTGGTGCTGGTTACGGTGGCTCTTGTTTTCCTAAGGATGTTCAAGCTCTCGCCAAAACAGCAAAACAATTTGACTATGATGCAAAAATTTTAAATGCTGTTGAAGCCGTTAACTACCAACAAAAAGAATTACTGTTTAAAAAAGTCATGCATCACTTCAACGATGATGTTGATGGAAAAACATTTGCCATTTGGGGTTTATCTTTCAAACCAAACACTGACGATATGCGAGAAGCGCCCAGTCGTGTTTTAATCAATTCACTGATGAAAAATAATGCCAATATAAGAGCCTTTGACCCAGAAGCAATCGAAGAAGCCAAACGCATTTTTGGTGATAATGATAAAATTTTCTACTGTAACGACACAGAATCAACACTTGAAAAAGCCGATGCATTGATCATTGTCACCGAATGGAAAGCTTTTTGGAATCCAGATTTTAACTTAATCAAAAGTAAACTTAAAAATTCCGTCATATTTGATGGGCGAAATATTTTTGACCCAGAAAACATGGAAAAACAAGGATTTCAATATTATGGTATTGGTCGTGGCATTAGTATTTATTCATAACAATAAGCACATCTAAGTATAGATAAACAAAATTTACTGAGTAGCACACAGAAGATCACAAATGGTTTTTGGCATTAGGCACTACGACTCTGATTGAATAGAAGTCTATCCAATTAGAGCTATATAACGTCTAAGAGAGGAAAATATGCCAGAAAATGTTGAACTAATTTTGGCCATCTACCCATAATAAATCATATGATTTTTAATGATGATATCATTTGTATTGCGTTTTTGGCTCTCTATACTGTAATTATACCGCAAGGGCATAAGTTGTCATTGAAGTGGATAAACCACTTAATTCAGCTTTATTTAGTTACACATATAAAATATAGAGAAAATTAGAAAAAATGAAAAAACTAAAATATTTACCAGACCTAACACACTTCAGTCTCAGTCTAAAAACTTTAGTAATTTTGGCTACATTCACCAATTTATCTTACGCAATTGAGCCCACTACAGCACAAATTGCACAGTTTCAGAGTTTACCTCAAGCTCAAAAAAATCAACTGATCAACAAATATCAGAAAAAAGGCACAGCAAAAACTCAAGCCGATGTTTTGTCAAACCCAATTACAGTAAAACCTAGAACGGGTACAAAAAAAGTAGCGAACGTAGTGCTAGAAAAAAAGATTGGTACAACTACCTTAAAATTATTTGGTTATGATTTATTGTCCAAATCGTTTAGTAAAAACTATGCACTTTAGTGCAAGACTTTTAGTATACTCTCATTTATGAGGTCTTATAGAAAATCATCACATTCAGTACATGACTTAAAAGTGCATTTAGTTTGTGCTACAAAGTACCGTTATCAGGTTCTCACACAAGAGGTCGGTTTGCGTGCTCGGGAGATAATTCGACAAGTCTGTGATCAAAATGACATAAATATAATTCGTGGAGTTGTTAGTAGGGATCACGTACATTTGTATATATCGTACCCACCTAAGCATTCGGTAAGTGATATGGTTAAGTGGTTTAAAGGTAGGTCGTCAAGAAAATTGCAGGAAGAATTTCCTCAGCTTAGTAAGCAGTATTGGGGTAAGCATTTTTGGGCAATTGGTTATGCGGCCTTTAGCTCAGGAAATATTACGGATGAAATGATTACGGAGTATCTGACGCACCATGAGCAACACCCAAACCACAATGATGATAGTTTTTTGGTTGAATAGAAACTGTATACGGCTTTAGCCGTCATCGCAACTTTCAGTTGCAATTCATACTATGGACTTTCAGTCCATAGTGGTTGATTTTCTGGTACTCAAAAAAAAGAAGTATGCCGAAAAATATCAGGAAAACACATGTTATCTCATTGCAATAGAATTTAATGTCATTGAAAAAAACAGGGCAAAAAAAGCGTTTTGGACACCCCAAACTACCACTCTAAAACCACCTTAAACTCTTCACCTTCATCAATAAACCTGATTTGTTTACCCATCTTTTTAGCTTCCTGACAAACCATGGGCAAACCTCGACCTAGCTTATCCATATAACCTAAATTTTCCATAAGCCGAACCAACATTGGGTTTCTGGAAAAGCTGGTGCCAACTCGTAGCTTTTCAATACTGACGGTATTGGGTAAACGGCCTGGACTTGTAAATTCTATTCTATCCTGAAATAAAAAAATCCGTATACGGGAGCCAATGAGACTATAATTACGATGAACACAAGCATTTACCAACAATTCACGAAAGACTTTGGGTGGATATTTAGCTTCATTGAGTCGTTTTGCTCCTTGAATGGTTGAAGGTGTTTTAATGTTTGCTTCAATTGCAGACAGGGCATTGTCTATTTGATGTGGTAGGCTACCAAAAAATTCTTTTTTGTCATTTAATTTTTCATTAATTTCATTACCATCAAATACCGCCAGAGAAATACCTGATTGTGGTAATAATTTTTCCGGTGTAATACCAAATACTAATAACCCACCAACGGTTGGCTTTTCATTTTTTCCGATGAAGTCAGATGCTTGTATTAAACGAATTCGTTCTTCTTCACTCTCTTCTAAAAATGAGATTTTATAACGTTCAAAATAATCAGCTATTTCTGATAGATTAAGGTATGACAGTTTGCCTTGTTGTAATTCAACCAAATCGTAATGAAAAAGTCCAGAAGCTTGAAAAAGTCTCATTAATTCTTCTCTTGATGCAACTCTTTTGGTAGTGCCTACACGAATGTAATAGCGATTTTTTGATGTGTAATAAGGTCGGTCTGTTCCTTTATTTATGGTAATTTTTGCACATTTTTTGGTATCGTCTATCAATGAAATTTCTTCATAAATGGGTTGAACAGGTGGTATTACGGCTGTTCGGCAAATATTCATAATGTCTTCTTCGTAATTTCGTGAAATACCGGTTAGTTTACCTTGGTCATCAACTCCTAACCATATTTCACCACCTTCTCCATTGGAAAAAGCGACTATTTCATCAGCAAGATCTTTGCTGGAAACTTGCTCTTGTTTAAACTCGATATGTAAACTTTCTCGTGCTGGAATTTGTGCTATTTTTGTCACTCTGACCTCGTTTTTTGAGTTTTTAATATTTAATCAGCCCCTGGCACTACCCATTGTAAATATTAAACCTGCTGCCATTGATAATTATCGATATTTCGTGTCACTTGATTAAACTCAATACCAATCAAAAAAATATTTTTATGTGTTGCAAGATATTTATCAGCATAATTTCTTTCTTTGATTTGTTGTAATGCCTGGCCTTTAGAATTGGCTGTGTTAACTATTTTAAATTCCATGATATAAATCACTGTTTCCATTTTGATCGTTAAATCGATCCGACCATTTGAAGTCATATCTTCTGCCGTCATATCCAAACCTAGGGCAGCGAAATAACTATAAAAAACCGATGCATAAAAACCTTCATATTGATCCATGTTATTTTTAACAAACCATTGATAAGGAATACAGGAAAAAAAAGCATAAAAAATTCCTTCTAACTGATCTAGGTCATGGTCAACTAATGCCTTATAAACATTAGATTGATTGATTTCTTTAGCTTGTGTGTTGTTGATATATTGGTCCAGTATTTCGTCATTTAAGCTCATTTTGACTTCTAAGTTAGGATAGCTTAATAAATATCGACGCTTTGAACCTGTGAGTGTTTTTTGTATGGTTAAATAACCTGTTTGGAACAAAAGAGCAGCGATTTCAATGTGTTCTACATCAAATTGACCTAAACTATTTTCACTGGCAATTAAATGTTCAAAACCTGGAATAAAATATTGTTTTTGTTGTAATAATTTAACTAAAAAACCCGGCGTTCCTGTTTCAAACCAAAAATTACGAAACTCTAAGCCTTTGTCGATAAACAATAAAATATCAAATGGATTATAAACTGACTCACCCAACCATTGATAACCATTATACCAACGTTTAATTTCATCCTTGTCTGCATTTTTTAGTTGGTCTGCAAATACAGTCTCTAAGTCTTGTTGCGTATAACCACACAGACTTGAATAACGCTTATCGAGCGTGATGTCATTTAAATTATTTAACCCACTAAATAATGATACCTTTGAAAATTTGGTCACACCTGTAATAAAAACAAAACGAAGATAAGCATCCTGACCTTTGATGACAGAATATAAGTTTTTTAATTCTTCTCGTATTTCAGCTGCCACACAGTTGTTATCAATTTGATCTAAAATGGGTTTGTCGTATTCATCAATCAATATGACCACTTTTTGCTGATATTTATCATATAATTTTTTGATCAGTTGTTGAAATTTACCTGAAATTGATTTGAAATCAAGAGAGAGATGGTGATGTTCTGCTTGTGTAAAAAAAAACTCTTCAATTTTAATCTTTAACTGTGTTGAGTCCGAAATAATTCCTTCGCTAAAACTGATGTAAATAACAGGATATTGCACGGACCAATTCCAGTTATTTTCTGCATATAACCCGGTAAATAAAGCTTTGTTTGCTGAAAACAGCTCTTTAAACAAGTCTACTAACAAACTTTTACCAAAACGTCTGGGGCGAGAGAGGAAATAATAATCACCATTTTCAATTAATTGACACGCTAATGGTGTTTTATCAACATAAAAACAATTGTCTTGCCTGATTTTTGCCAGGGTGGAAACACCTATTGGTAATTTTTTCATTACTTGAGGCTCACAATTTAGATGATAATATTTCAGGTGATAAAAAATAATAATTTATCAAGTATCGTTTGGTGATTCAATTTTCAAGCATTATTAAAAACCAAGCGATTGAGACATCAAGTTTTATCGTCCTCTTCAGCTGGTTTTTTATTGTTATCAATAAAATTTAATACGAAAGAAAGAAACACTCCGCCCATTAAACCCAAAATAAAACCTAATATGACAATTAGTTTTCGCTTGGGTTTAATACGTGTATCCGGCACGATAGCAGGATCAATTACTTTAAAAGCATATTCTTCCCGTACATTTGCCAACATAATGGTTTTGGTTTGTGATTCGATTAAGTTGAATAAAACTTGTTGTAATTCAACTTTATTGGTTTTTTTCAGTTGATTGGTTAAATATGCAATACTGTCTTTCGACTCTTTAACCGCTTGCTCCCGAAGATAGGTGTTAATTTTTATTACCAATTTGTTTGCCCACTGCGTCGCTAATTCGGGGTTTTCAAATTCAATTGATAAAGTAACCAAACCTGCTTTTTTATCTTGAGAAACAGATAAACAACCAAGAAAGGCTTTTGATATCTTTAAAATACTCGGACCTGGTTCATCGCCTACCATTTTCCATTGGTTTTTATCGTGATCCCAAATTTCTGGAAATAAAATGGGGTATAGGTTTTCTTCTTTAATAAAATCTATAACAAATGATTTTGATTTTAAAATGGCTAATGTTTCTGCAACATTACTGCTACCACCCATGTTGATTCCTGCCATTGAGGCCAAACCTCCAAATTGTGCCGCTATAGACGATAGACCAGAAGATTTACTTTTTTCGCCCGCAGGAATTAATAGTGTTTCGGCTCTATAGATTACGGGACTGGTTAGGGCGATCACAACTGAAATGAGACTTGCGATGATGGTGCATAAGATAATTATTTTTTTCTTAGCAACCAATACATCCCATAATTCTACTAAACTAATTTCATCTTCTTCCGGGTAGGGATAGGCTTGATAAGGTGGGTATGGCATGCCTGAATTAGGAGGTATTTGTGGTGGATACTCACTTCCAGAATTTTGCTGTTGATTCATTTGTATCGTATTTTCAGTTTTATTTATAAATATTTTAAAGCTATTGAAAACTTTAATATTGTTTATTTGAATGAAGAATGACTTTCAAGCTAAAATAACCTAGAAATTTAAAATTGGCAAATTGCAACAGAACATAATGCCCTGACGGGAAAAACTGCATTATTAAATAATTTTACATGGATACGCAGGATAAACAGGATTTCTGCACTATTACATCCTTTTCATCCTGTCTATCCATGTAAATCTCAAAACTTTGTTTTTCCGATACTTGTAACATAATGCCCTAACGGGCAAAACTGCATTATGAATACGGCGGCACTTTATGGTAAAAATATTGCATTCCTCATCGTAAGTATATTTGGATCGCTTTATTTACATGGATAAACAGGATAGACAGGATTTCTACATTATTATATCCTGTCTATCCATGTAAAAAATAATCTTTGGGATACAGAAGTTTTGTTTTTTACGATACCGAAACCCCTTATCCTGCCTTAAATAAATATTAAAATTTGCCCTAAATAAATTTTTTGCATTTGACAATGACTGCAGTGGTATTGTAATCATTATTTGACAAAAATATCCAGTGATTCTAGCAAAAAATAGGCTTCAAAGAAAAATAATTTCTAAAATTCGTATAAAAAACCCACATCCTATAGAATACAGACCTCAACTATTCGACCTAATGTCAGCGGTGTTTTTGGACGTTTTGCAGCTTATTTTGATTGGATTCAAGGCTAAAAAATAAAATTGTCTATTAAAAACAATGGCATGTGTTTTCTCAGTTTAAAGAAAATGTCCAATTATTGCAGAGAATGGCTTGGTATCAAGTATCTACGACAATTTTCTGGGTCGTAAAGTGGAGGTCTGAAATAATTCCACTCAATACTACTATGAACATAATGCCCTAACGGGCAACACTGCATTATTAAATAATTTTACATGGATACGCAGGATAAACAGGATTTCTGCACTATTACATCCATTTCATCCTGTCTATCCATGTAAATCTCAAAACTTTGTTTTTCCGATACTTAAATTATATCTATATTGTTCAGCACAAAGCAATTAATGAAATTTATGCTAAAAGAGTTAGAAATTCCTAAACCGAAAGCAGCCATTTTATTTTGAATATCTTAAATTGAGAATTGCTGAACAATCACATTCCCCACACGCCAATCAAACGACCTGAAAACTTATGTTGTTTATGCCAGATTTTATCTTGCCACGTTACATTAGAATTACGATTAAATATCACTAAATGGGCTTCTTGTGCATTAAATTTATCAGCATATTCAGCGGTCTGGTATAAACCTTTTTGTATTATTGTTTCTAGTGAACCATGTTGTATCTTGAGTTCGACTATAATACGCTGGACTTCACCATGGAAACCTTGCTGGGGATTCACAGGCCACTCAATACTGAGATCAGTGCGTTTTCTACCCAATGCATATTCTCGGTAAATACGGCCACCACCATTAATAATTCGTTGTAAAAATGCCTGCATTAATAATTGTGGGCCAGCTTCTTTATAGTCAAACCTTTCTACCCAACAAGCTGAATGTTCCCGAAAAAACTGCTGAAATGACTGTAATAATTTAACCATATCCAGTCGATTATCTGTTGCTAAATACCAGGATGTATTTTTTATCTGCATTGTGTCTTGCGTTACTGCGATCAGCTCTCTAGGAATAATTTCACGATAAATACGATTACTGATCTGAATATGTGGTTTTCGCTTAATGAGACCCAGGTCTTCAACATATTGCAGATCATCCTGATGCATTTGTAACTGCCCTGTTTCGCCAGATAATAAAACTTCAATGACGGAATGCACTCGTTTTTCTGTTAATTTATCCGTTAATTGATCCAGGTGTGTTGCACGAGAACGAATCAGTCGCTCACGAGCAGCTCGGTAGTGTTCTATTGAAATTATGGTACTTCTATTTCGAGCATCACGGTTTTTCCATGTCATTTCATAAGCGAGGGCATTGACTAACCAAGGTTGCCCACCGGTATCCTCCCAAGCCTCTATAAGAACATGACGCCCTAGCGGGCAAAATTACATTACGCAATGAATTACTGTACAATTTCTACTCATTATGGAAACTGTACAGCAAGACGTAATCAGCCTCAAACAAAT
>Ga0233443_1001754_pt1 | contig 17979 bp, 21 predicted proteins | sample SI_123_September_2_FD_182784 | JGI IMG/M metagenome (GOLD analysis project Ga0233443, IMG submission 182784) | Seawater microbial communities from Saanich Inlet, British Columbia, Canada - SI_123_September2016_200_MG | ecosystem: Environmental > Aquatic > Marine > Inlet | place: Canada: British... | reverse complement strand
AAGAGTGGGACAAATTATCACAGGATGACAAAGATAACTACATAAAAACTCAAATGGAAAAACGTGGGTACTCGAGAGGAGATTACATAGGACAGGGTTCATACAAATGGAATAAAACGTAATCAATCATAACTTTGACCGAAATATTAAAATAGGTGCTATACAGCATCTATTTTTTTTGTTTATGTGTTTATAATATGTAATTTTAAACAACCAAGGAGTTCACCATGTCATTAACATTTAACCCAGACCAAAAGAAGAAATTAGAGCAACTATTCAAAGAAGGAATTATTGTAATGTCGGAAGTCGAAGTGCTTAACGAAGGATTAGCGGACACAATCAAAGCAATAGCAGAAGAATTTGAAATTAAACCTACTGTACTTAAAAAAGCAGTGCGGGTAGCATACAAAGTAAACTTCCAACAAGCACAGGATGATTACGACGTACTAGAAACTATTCTCGAAACGGTAGGTCGCACTGATTAATGTCATACGTTGATGCGATATATGATAAAAAATCCGATAAGGTATTAGTTGCCGAAAGAGTTGATGGCAAGCGAGTACAACGTACATTTAGACCCAAGTATGAGTTTTTTTATGATGATGAAATCGGAAAGCATAAAAGTATTTACGGTACTCCGGTTACCAGAGCACATGCCAAAAGCAGAAGTGAGTTCTACCATATGCAACGGAGTCATACAGGCAAACGCCTTTACGAAAGTGATATCAATGTCGTCAACAAGTGTCTAGAAGAAAACTACAAAGGCAAAGAATCACCAAAACTACATACTGTATTCTTTGATATTGAGACCGATTTTCATAAAGAAAAAGGATTCAGCCCACCAGAAGACCCATTCAACAAGATAACTGCCGTCTCACTATACTTAGATTGGACTGAAGATTTGATATGCTTGGCGATACCACCAAATGGTATGTCGGACGATGAAGCATCAGCAATATCAAAGAAATTCGACAATACATTCATGTTCAGTGACGAGGGTGAAATGTTATTGACATTCTTAAGTTTAATCGATGATGCAGATATTCTAAGTGGGTGGAATAGCGAAGGGTTTGATATACCGTACATGGTTAATCGTATTAGGCGAATACTATCAGTGGAAGAAACTAAAAAATTCTGCCTTTGGGGTATTACACCCAAAGTAAAGAAGTACGAACGATATGGTGCCGAAAAGGAAACTTATGCGTTTATTGGTAGAATCCACTTAGACTACATGCAACTGTACAGAAAGTACACGTACCAAGAAATGCATTCGTACTCATTGGATGCTATATCAGAATATGAATTGGGCGATAAAAAAGTCGCGTACACAGGTACATTAGACCAATTGTATAATGACGATTTTGAAAAATTTATTGACTACTCCAGACAAGATACAATGTTATTGGCGAAGATGGATGAGAAGTTGAAGTTCATTGACTTATCAAATGAAATCGCTCACGCAAATACAGTATCAATCCCATCCACGATGGGTTCCGTTGGTATCACTGAACAGGCAATTATCAACGAGGCACATGAACGTGGGTTTGTAGTACCTGACCGAAATCGTGATGAAGGAGAAAACACACAAGCGGCTGGGGCGTACGTAGCGTATCCAAAGAAAGGAATACACAAGTGGATTGGTTCAGTCGATATCAATAGTTTGTATCCATCCGTAATTCGTGCATTAAATATGGCACCAGAAACGATTGTGGGGCAATTAAGATTAGAGAAAACTGATGCATATATCAAAAGCAAAATGGATGACCAACGCAATGACAAAGGAAAAAAGCACAAGGGGAGTTCATTTGCTGGCGCTTGGGAAGGTTTATTTGGTTCGTTAGAATATACTGCGGTAATGGAGCAAACACCAAATACATCTATTACAATAGATTGGGAAAGTGGCGACAGTGATGTTTATCAAACGGATGAGATATATAAAATAATATTCGAGGGTGATGGTAATTACACACTAAGTGCAAATGGAACTATATTTTCATTAGAGACCGAGGGCGTGATACCTGGGTTATTGGCACGATGGAATAGTGAACGAAAGGAGATGCAAGCAAAAAAACGAAATGCAACGACACCCGAGGATAAAGTGTTTTGGGATAAACGGCAGTTAGTTAAAAAGATTGGACTTAACTCATTGTACGGTGCGATTCTCAATAAACACTGTAGATTCTTCGACAAGCGTATTGGTCAATCAACAACATTAACAGGTAGAGCGATTGCAAAGCACATGGACGCATACGCAAACGAATGTATGACTGGAAAGTACGATTACGATGGTGAATGCATCATATATGGAGACACGGATAGTTGTTACTTCAGTGCTTGGCCAGTGATGGAAAAGGCGGTTGAAGAAGGTGCTGAATGGGATAAGGAAATTGCAACAGCACTGTACGAGACTATTGCCGATAAATTAAACATCAGTTTTCCCCTGTATATGAAAAGCGCACATAATGTTCCCACAGTTAAAGGTGAAATTATTAAATGTGGGCGAGAAGTAACGGGTCTTAGTGGATTATTTATTAAGAAGAAACGTTATGCTATTATGGTATATGACAATGAAGGTACACGTTATGATGTCGGTGATAAACCTGGAAAAATCAAAGCAATGGGGTTAGATTTAAAACGCAGTGATACTCCGGCAATCATACAAGATTTTCTAAAAGATGTACTTGATGATTTACTGACAGAAAAAGGCAAGGATTACATCATTGAGCATATTATTAAATTTAAGAAAGAGTTCGCAGATAAGCCTAGTTGGGAGAAAGGAACTCCAAAACGTGTCAATAACTTAACCAAGTATGGTACTATCATGAAAACAGAAATTGATGATAGGCGTAATGGCAAGAAGGTTCCAACAATCCCTGGGCATGTGAGGGCAGCAATTAATTGGAACTTCTTGCGTAAATTAAATAAAGATAACCACAGTATGGAAATTTCAGATGGTATGAAAACTGTTGTGTGTAAACTCAAAGATAATCCAATGAAATTTAAAAGTATTAGCATTCCAATAGATGAAAGTAATATACCACCGTGGTTTAAGGAACTTCCATTCGACGACACATTAATGGAAACCACAGCAATCGATAATAAAATTAGCAACTTATTAGGAGTGTTGGAGTGGGATTTGTTAAATAGGACTGATATTAGCAACACATTCCAACAATTTTTCGATTTTTAAATGTTTAAACCACTAAGTTATTTTGTCAAATACAAAGAAGCAGTAGATAACGTATCTGTTTCATCCAACAGTGAACACCTCATCAATCTAATCACAGATGCCATAGGAATACTATCATCTGATGTTGATTTCGATGTGGATAAATTACTCAATCAACGGGAAAAGATAAAGCAGGATTTAAATGAATTTGACTTATTATTGGATTCATTTAAATCAACCGTGGATGTTGACTTAAGGAAACGTGAATTATCCTATTTAAATAAAAGCCAAAAAGCATATGAAGATTCTAGGAATGGGGATACACCAGAATACATAATCAAACGATTTCATACGCACCCAATTGCATCAAATAAAGAAATCAAAAAACGAATCATACATTCGATATCAATGCATTGTAGTTGGGAGCAACCAGGGTTAATTATACGACCTGGACTTGCAGATATTATCGACCCAATGATTGCATTAGACCCTTTGTATATAATGGATGAGAATTTATTATTACTAGACCATGTGAAATCACTATGGAATGAAATATACCAATCTCGCATTAGATATGGCATTATCGATGACCAAAGTAATGATATATTCAAAAATCTCCCCAAATCGCAATTTGGATTCGTCTTAGTTAATGATTTTTTTAACTACAAACCATTTGACATAATTAAAAAGTACACACAGGAAATATACGGATTGTTAAAACCAGGTGGGTCAATGATATTCACATACAACAACTGCGATTATGCAAATGCTGTTAGAAATTTTGAAAATCTTTTATACACATATACACCTGGTTCATTAATAATAAAAATGCTTGAATTTATAGGATTCGAAGTAACTACAACATTTAGTGACTCCAATGACAATACCAATTGGATTGAAGTAAAGAAACCTGGCAAATTGTCTACCTTACGCGGTGGACAGTGCTTGGGCAAAATCAACATTTAGGTAAAATCCATGTTGTTTTTTTGTACCACCGATATATGTATCATATATAATATTTTATTTTAATACACAGGAGTTCAACAATGAGAGACCAACTACTAGACTTAGTAAGCCACACGCACGATTTAGGTTGCATCGATTTTATTAAAATCACAGGCGAGGAAGATAACACATATATAACAGGATTGGCATCAGATAATAGTGTTGTAATTAATGCCAATTTCAACGCACCAGTCAAAGAGTTCAAGGGAACGTTTGGTATGCCTAGCCTTAGTAACTTAAAAAATTTATTAAACATTTCTGAATATGGTACTGATGGTCAAATCACAGTAAAGCGACAAGACCGAAAGGAAGAAAAAAATACCCCAGTGGGATTACATTTCCAAAATAAGAATAATGATTTCAACAACGATTATAGATTCATGGTTAAAGAAGTAGTCGATGAAGCATTATCTTCAGTTAAATTCAAAGGTGCAACATGGGATGTTGAATTTGAGCCTAACGTGGGTAACTTACAACGATTAAAGATGCAATATCAAGCAATGCCAGAGGCTGACCATTTCTCAATAAGCACAAAGGATAACAATTTGATATTTTCCATTGGTGACCATAGCACACATGCTGGTAGTTTCACATTCGCATCCAATATTGATGGAGTTATTAATGAAACATGGAAATACCCAATCAAACGAGTAATTAATATACTTAGTTTGGTAGGTGATAAAACTATGCATATCAGTAATAAGGGCGTGAGCAAAATCACTGTAAATAGTGGCATTGCGTCTTATGAATATATTTTACCAGCACAAAGTAAGTAAATGCGTGAGTATAAAAATCGAATAGATTCATCTGATATAAAATTCTTTGTTGGCAAAACGGTAGACCATACACCAACAAATGGCATTAATACATTGTATGTTATTGGGGTGCCAGACATAGAAGAAATAATGCGTATATTAACTCAGTACGCAGGTGAAGATGAAATCACACACATATACTTTGGTGCTGAACAAAGTTTCAAGGTTGCTACGTACGAAGATATGGAAGAATGGTCACCGACTATTCAACACTTTTTGACATTGGACTATTGGTGCACACTCGACTTGGATTTATCGTTAATTAATTTCATCCACGAGACTGATTTGACATCATGGAATAAATTTATACCAATGCTATCAGTCAAGATTCCGTACGCTTCTGACCTTGGATACAATGCAGTCGTTAAAATCGATGATATTGGATTCAATCATTCAAATCATGGCATTTGGTGTCACCAAGTTCATGATTTAATGGCATATGACAAATATACAAATTGGGGTGAGTACGCAGACGATACAGTTATAATTCCGGACAAATAGCACATGACACAACAGACTCTACATGTATTTGGAGCAAGTACCGCATTGAACTACTCAGAAGAACACGGCTTAGGAGACTCACGTTATTCATGGCCTCATGTACTTGCTGAAAAGTTAAATTACGCTCTTAAAGTTCATGCAGAACCAGGTGTGTGCAATTCTTATATCGGCAGTGAACTCATACAAACCCTCGATTCGATTGCTAGTACAGACTTAGTAATCGTTTTATGGGGGGTTTGGAGTCGTGTGATGTTTTGTGTAGATAGTGGCGGAGACTTACTAGATTCTATCAGGGACGACAGTTTGGTGTGCCATAGCCATAGTGGTGACCCATCTGTTGTATGGATACGTAGTAAGGGAGCATGTGCAAAAAGTTGGAATCCATTTTCGTCATTTTCCATCAACTACAATCGTCCGTATTATGATACCTTCTTCCAAAAATACTACTCAGACCACAAACAACACTTGGCAGATATGGAGAAAATATTATTAGTAAAGATGTTATTAGATAACAATAATATTAATTATATATTCTCTTCATTGACAGCATCACTGATTGACGAGAATTTACCAGAAAGTAAAAATATAGAAGCAATGCTCCAAGATGCGAATTGGTTCTTTCCAAATGACTTAGGTATATTGGAATTTTCAAATAAGAAAAAATGGTACATTTCAAAAAATGACCATCACTTTAGTATAAACGGTCATTCAAAAATTGCCGAATTATTCCATGATAGAATTAAAAATACAAGATTATAATAACCCATTTGATGCAATTGATGAGTTTGAGAATACACTTTCAAACTACACAGGAGCACCATATGTAGTAACTACGGACTGTTGCTCGCATGCGATTGAATTATGCTTTAGGTACACTGCGTACAAATCGATAACCATCCCCAAGCACACATACCTAAGTGTTCCAATGATATTCCACAAGTTAGGAATACCATATACATTAATAAGTGGTGATTGGAAGGAAGAATATAACTTCGGGTTTACCAATATATGGGATAGTGCTAGAAAATTGTCCATCAACATGTATAAAAATGGACAAATACAGTGCCTTAGTTTCGGGAGAACAAAGCCACTAGAAATCGGCAGAGGTGGTGCAATATTATTGGACGACGTGGATATGTACCGTTGGCTTAAAATGGCAGCATATGATGGTAGGGATTTATCATTTGTACCATGGGAAAAACAGCAAACATTTCAAGTGGGTTACCATTATATGATGCGACCCGAAGAGTGCGTAGTGGGAATAAATAAAATAAACAACGACGAAATAACACACAACTACAACCACAACTACCCAGACTTATCAAAAATTGCAATAAAGTGATAGATTAGCACCCATTTAATCCAATGGCTTTCCGTAGTGACTAAATATATTAATCACAAATGTGCCATTAATTATAATTTATCGTCGATGCGAATGAACACTGTTCGCAAGGAAATAAGATATTGCAAAAGAATTTATATACGTTATACGCGACTGAGTTTATAAACAATAACAATCCAAGAATTATCCCACCAACTGTTGAAATTGATTTAACAAATTCATGTAATCAGGATTGTATATACTGCTGTTCTGCGATATATAGAAAGGATAATCCATCAAGTGTGAAATTTGAACATTTTACTAAACTATTAGATGAGTTAAGTAATTGGACATTAAGTAATGCGAAGGGTGGGTTGGTATCTGTTGTTTTCGTTGGTGGTGGTGAGCCAACGTTGTTTAAGAACTATGAACAACTCATTAAATACAGTATCGACAAAGGATTCCTAACATCCCTAATCACCAATGGCACCAAGTTAGATAAGTTATTGAATATTGGTTCAGAATACATAAAGAAAATGCAATGGATTGGTGTCGATATCGATAGTGCAGATAATGATATGTACAACCTCGTAAGGATGCCAAAGACGGATGGGCAGTTCGAAAAAGTGAAAGATAACATAAAACGTATTGTATCTGCAGGTGGAAAGGTTGATATTAAAGCATTAGTACTAGAAGAAACTGCTAACAAGCAAAACATATTGCAATTATTCGAATACGTTAAAGAAACTAAATCACGAATGCTTTATATTCGCTCTGCTGTACTAGAAAAAGGCAAGGCTGATGCGTTTGTCATAGAAAAGGGACTAATGAAGTATATCGAGAAATTAGGGGGAATCTTTAATATCAACTTCAGGGCGACACAACGTGATGCGATGAACACTCGGTGTTATTCGAAATGTCACGCACTGTATCTCTTGCCAATATTTTGTGCGGATGGATATATATACCTGTGCTGTGAAAATAGGGGGAACAAAGACTTATCAATCGGTAGTTGGATAACAGAAGATTGGCAGGAAAAATGGTGCAACAGCGAACATACGAAAATATACAACGAGTTTGATATTTCCAAATGCCCTGCGTGCAGACCTAATTCACATAATACAAATATACAACAAGTTATCAATAATCCATTAATGTTAGAGGAGTTATTCTTTTGAATAAGACGTACTGTGTTTTGCCATGGGTGCACATGCATATTAAACCAAATAAAGACGTACATCTTTGTTCAAGAAAATCTATTCCGATTGGTAACCTTAATAATAACACACCAAAAGAGATTTTCAACTCTGAAAAGATGCAGAATGTTAGGAAACGAATGGAAAATGGACAATGTGTCACTGGGTGCGAGAAATGCTATCACGAGGATACAGTCAACGATGGACAAAGTTTGCGTACATTTATGAATAATTGGTTCCATTCATTAATTCACAACGATAATGTTCTACCATGGAAAGAAGGGTACATAGACCGACTACCTGTCGAAGATGAAGAGTGGGTAGACATATTTAAAAATTTGGTACCAAATATAAAATGGGTAGCATTACATGCATCCAATACGTGCAATTTGGCGTGCCGTGGGTGCTATAGTTTATTAAGTACAAAATGGCGTAAAGATGAAGAGAAATTGGGCATTAACCCATACCCACTACAAAACTCAAAACTCGATGAATTTGGATTCGATTTCAATAATGTGGATTTCATTACTATGTACGGTGGTGAACCGTTTTACATGAAGCAGAATAACGAACTAACAGAGTTGGTGAACAATGATGCAAATAAGAAGAACAAAGTATTACAGTACTATACTAACGGAATGATTCTACCATCTGATGAAACATTGGAAATGTGGAAGGATATTAAAAAATTACATTTAATTGTTAGTATAGATGCATATGATAAAGAGAATGATTACTTTAGGCACGGAAGTACATGGGATGTGATTGAAGATAATTTGATGTTTTATATTAATGAATCCAAAAAACACAATTGGGAATTAAGGATAAACACTGTCATTAACATTTATAACGTTGCCAACATCAATGTGTTACATAATTGGCTGATGGCGCAGGGAATACACGAAGATAATTTTGATTATAACTTATGTATCTACCCACCGGAATTAGACATTCGCAATCTACCATCAGATTACAAAGATGAAGTTATAAAAAACTACGAAACTATCAACTTGCCCATCAATTTAAAAAACATTATCATATCACACATCAAATGTGAACCAACGATTGATTTTTTGGCAGTATCTGCTTTTTCAAACAAACTAGACGAAATCCGCAAACAATCAAATCCATTACCAAAATTAAAAGTTTACATGGACAATTGTTAGGAAAATGGTCGAATACATACCCTTTTAACATTTGGCATGTTATATAATAATACACATGAACAAGAAATCAAAAGAATTAATAGAAGAGGCATTTTCCCCAAAGGATGAATGTAGTATTTGTGGGTCAGAATATGACGAAGATGAAGGTGGGATTCAAGGACACTTTGGAATTTGCCCAGTGACATTCTGTGTATGGTGTTATAGTTCGATACGTGACATGATATGTCAACAGGAGATGTGTTGTGATGAAGAGTAATCTTCATCTTCGTACATTATGTAAATAGAGTATCGAACTTAACTAATAAATGAAAGATAAACTAATAACAATATTCGCGATAACTATGTTTTCTGTAGTGTTGGTATTTGGAGCATGGGCAGTATTGATGGTAATGTTAGTGGTATTCCCATTAGCAATACTAAGATGCATGTTTGGCATAAACAAAAATGAAGGCATATAAATTATTCAGAGAATTAAAGAGTGGTGAGATAACCTCGCTATTCATTAATAAGAAGAAACGACTCGAACTAAATACTTGGATGGAAGCAGAAAGTTTCCCAACCAAAGGGTTTAAGTTACGCCCATATTGGCATTGCACGAGTAAGCCAGAAGCACCTCATTTATCCAACAAGAACCGAGTATGGATGGAAGTGGAGATGGATGGATACCAAGAGTTTAAACGTCCAGTAATACAAGGTGGTATTTGGTTTTTGGCAGATAATATAAAAATCATTAATCGTGTTTAGTAAATACTCAGTATATCAATGGAATAACCCGACAGCATTATTACTAATAGGCGAGTTCGTACACTTTACAGACACCGATATAAAACAAGTAAAGGATTCGATAAAGGAAGTAGGTCAAGTCTGTTTGCAAATTTCAAATGCATGCAGTGGTGAGTTTGAAATACGCAAGGAAAATATCAAATTGAGGTTAGGGCGTTGTGGTATAAGTTACAACGCAAAATATACCACAACGAGCGTTCCGTTTATTACTCTTATAGTAGATAACAATGACTTACTTCAACGATAAGGTTGTAATTATATGTTATCCGATGTTCGCTGGTGGGAAATTCTTAATCAACAGTATAGGGCTCTCAGATGATGCCGTATTTCAGTCATCGTCGTTAATTAATCAACAATTGCAAGGCGACTTCGGTACAAATCAAAAACTGAAATACCTATTAGATGCGTTAGCAGATACTCCAAAACAATGGGATGACCTTGGGTTGGGTGAGAATGAAATATTCAACGGTGATATTGCTGTCAACCTTGTGAAAGTATTTAAGAAACATCATATCATCTTGGGGATACATAGTATTCCAGAATTACAAAACTACTTAACGACATACCCAAATGCATTGATTGTACTGTTTACTAATTCAGCACAGTTCATTGAACATAGGAATAATATGGATTTAAATGACATTCGTACATCAAAATGGAACTCAATTAAAGAGAAGGATTGGAATAAGACGATACCAAATGAGTTATCAAATGAGATTACCAATATCATCTCTGACAAACATCCAAACGCAATTAATGTTATATCCCCCACTACATTCGAGCAAGAATTGATTAAATTCACACATGGAATACAGAATAAACAAATAACATGGGATTGTGAATGGTACACAGATATCAATACAACTTTAAAAAATATTAAAAAACTATATGAATATATTCAAATTTCCGATGTTAATTCACGCTACTTAGAACTATACTACAACGCATGGAAATGCACCTTTTCGAAATACCATTCTTAATAACTAAAAATAATCATGACTGAAATTCATTACACATGGCAAGAAATAGAAACATCAATTAATAACATCATTACACAAATGTTTAAGGATGATTGGATGCCAAATTTAATAATTGGATTAACCCACGGTAGTATAATCCCATCGACAATGCTGAGTAACAAATTAGATATAAGTGTAGTGTTTGGCACCACGTCAGTCATCACCAATGACAACATATTAATCCTCACTGACTTCAACAAATGTGGGACTTCATTAAAGAAGTTACCCAATGATTTAACGAACACAAAGAAGTCGAGGATAGCGTGTATATTACATAATGAAGCGAGTGACGTGGATGTGGATTATGCATATAAACATATAAACACAATGGAACAAGATTATGGCGTGTTGTTCCCGTGGGAATGATGCAACACCATTTAACATGAAATAACATATAAAGACTTGACCTAAATAATCATTTAGGTTATAATACCCCCATACTTAACAAAAGGGAGTACGGGAATGATTACTTTAGGGAAGTCAATCAGAACAATTCTAATCACAGCATCAATTGCATTCATGACAGGTTGTGGCGGTGGTGGTGGTGGAGGTGGCAATGTGCAACCAACTCCACCCGTACAAGAGGATGTAATCACATGGACAAACGGTGTATACGGCACATGGGTACGAACAAGCCAAGGAGTAACATCAAGTACAAACTGTACTGTTGATGTTTATAGTCGTAGTGTATGGTGGGAAAAGAATGTCAATGGCGTAAAAACTGGAATCAAAGGTGGATTGATTAGAACAGACACCGAAAACCGTAACGAACAATGTACTTCTAGTATCTCAAGTTCACCGACTGTGGTATCAACTTCTGATGCGGAAACAAGTAGTTCATCAACATCAAATGGAACTGCTGTAACTAATACAACCAACGTAACAGAAGATAGAACTAGCACAGACAGTAATGGTAGCACTGTAACAAAGACATATAAGGTTTACACTGACACCACTACAACACCATTAACCACAACCACTACTGTAACTACAACTAGAACCACCACGTACAGCGACGATTCGACTACCAATGAAGTGGTTAGTACAAGTACGTCAAGTAACGTAGCAAATAGTGTAACAACTACTACTAGAGAAGAACTAACCAATACAGTAGTTACTGCTAATGTAAAAAGCACAAGTGATAGTGACAGTACGAGTACAAGCACCGCAAATGGAACTGCTGTAACTAATACAACCAACGTAACAGAAGATAGAACAAGCACAGATGCCAATGGAAGCACAGTAACAAAGACATATAAGGTTTACACAGATACAACATCAACACCTGTTACAACAACATCGGTTGTAACAACTACTCGTACTACATTATGGACAGATAACACCACAACAACCGCTGTTATTAATACTAGCACTTCTGACAGTGTAGCAAATAGTGTAACAACTGCTACTAGAGAAGAACTAACTAATACTGTAGTTACTGCCAACGTTGTTAGCACAGAAACAATTTACAAAAACGAATCTACATCACAAACCGAAGGTGCGTTAACATCGGAATTCAACTCAGCGGGGGTCGACAGTAATACTACTCTTCCCGACGGGAGTTATGGGATGATGACTACAACGTACTTTAAGTGGTACAAGAATACATACACTACGACAGAAAAGGACGAATACACTAAGACAACCTATACTGATGGAACAGTAACAGAAGCATTAGTTGGAACAGTTACCACTAATAGTAGTCCGACTAAAGTATATCTTTATAAAACATTCGCCGACGGGTCACAAGAACTATCAATGACCGCAATCAAAACCAATTCTAATGTTCCATTTATTGGTAATCCTACTGCTCCAACAGACAGTTCATCTAATGGTTCGTACACACATATTATAAGAAACCCAAATCATAACAAGACAAATTATGATGCCTCTGCGTACTACAACGATGCCAATCTAGGAACAGCAACAGTAGGTGTTAATAACGACCCTGCCTCATACAATACATCGGAAGCAGAGAATGGTTCAACATTAGTAACTTATGCAAATCATGCTTACGCAAGGGGTTGGACAGGTAAGGGTTCTACTGCACTTATTATGGACACAGGCATTGACCAAGACCACTCAGAGTTCGCAGGAAAAATTAAGTACAAGTGGGATGCTGGATACAATACTCCTTACGAAGATGAAAATGGACACGGAACACACGTTGCAGGTATTGTATCTGCTAACAAAGATGGAACAGGTATCCACGGTGTTGCGTACGACACACAGTTAGCAATTGCCAAGATTGGCGAAGCAAATGGTATTAGTTTAAGTGCCGCCAAACAGGCGCTTAATTGGGCAAAACAATATGATGATATTGTAGTTGCTAATCTTAGTGCTAACACTAATTACAGTTCATCATATAAAAGTGCAATGACAGACAACGGCAATGGTGTGTTCACTAACAATCATGCTGTGTACGGTGGTAGCAATTATTACAATTTAGAAACGGTTAGTTCATGGAAAGATGTTATTCCAGCCGAACTGGTACTTGTTGTTTCTGCGGGTAACACTGATGCAGGATATGTACAGAATCCTGCTACTATGGCAACTGCGGTTGATGCTAGTGGTAACTTAGAACTAGATGGCAGAATGCTTGTAGCAGGTAATTGGAACACGAGCACACAAACCATCGACGGTGCTAAGTCTGGTCATGTATGTAAAGATTACACTGCTCAATGTAATGATGCATATAAAACCAGTGATTTTTACATTCTAGCACCCGGTACTAATATCAAAAGTACACAGAACGGTGGTGGCTATACTAATATGTCCGGTACTTCACAAGCCGCACCTGCTGTAACTGCTGGTGTATCTATCGTACACCAAATGTGGCCTTATATGAAGGGTAAGAACATTGCACAGGTGTTATTACAAACTGCTAACAAGAACCTAACAAACTACAGTGTCACCACACACGGTCAAGGACTTATGGACTTAGACAAAGCAACACAGCCAATAGGCTCATTGAGTATTAGTACAACAGGACGCACTGGCAACTCTGCTAGTATTAGTGGTAGTATTTCAGCAGATGGCGTTGATGCGGATGTAAGTTCAGTAAGTGCTATTGATGATTTTGACAGAGACTTTAACGTAGATTTAAGTTCTATGGTTAATAACACAGTTGGGTCTATCGAACAACTTAGACATAAACGTGGACAATCTTGGGCGGTTAAACAAGCAAATATTAGCACAAGTGATTATATGAATTTTACTGTTGGCACAGACAACGAAGATACGTATGTACTTGGATACACACATAATCTTAATAATGATTTGGATTTAAATGTTACGTACAGTAAAACCAAAGATAGTCCGTGGTTAAGTATGTATGGTGTTTGGGGAGACGTTACGGGTGCTACTACTATTGATACCAGTATCACTTGGAAGGATGATAACTTATGGGCACAGGTAGGTGTTATGAATACTAAAACAGATATTAAAAAAGGTCTTGTTGTTAACATCGACGATGCACTTTCCGCTTATGCTCTTAGTGGATTTACTTTAGATGACTTCACTTTTTATGCAGGTGTTAAACCAAAGGTAATAAATAATAGTAGAATTGATTTATATATTCCAAATAGTGTTGATTCAAATGGCATCATGCATTATAATACTGCATCTAATAATTATGGAACAAGTACCGTACCATTTGTAGGTGCTAGTCATACATATTATTTTAGAAAAGAAGATGAAGATACGTCATTAAACACAGATGTAATTGCTGATGGAAATGGCAACCATTCGTTTAATGTTACATTTGAATATAAATTTTAATTTAAAGGAAAAAGAGATATGGAAGTTTTACTTATGATGATTGGTTTGCCTATGTTAGTTTTTTTATGTATTGCTATGGTTTGTTTTACATCATTAATAAGGAATCAATAAATGAAACTATTTGATATATTAGCAATTGTGTTTACACTAGGCATGGTTGCATGGATTGTATTGTTAGTGACTATATCGTACCAAGCGTGGACTAAGTACACCAACCACAAAAGAACATAAATACAAACATATTAATTATGGTTGTATATTATGTCAGCAAATGGTATTTCGCACTTAGCACTTAAACGCGACAGACAAGATTCAAAATTAGAGATTGCCATGGCAAAGCGTCAAGGTAAGGCAGTTGCTACTGACGGTACTATTTCAGGTAGCGTTGATTCGTCTAAGCCGTATTATAGAGAAAACAATACTCTGGATATCACTTTGGTAATCCAGACATATTCTCAGCAGGTGCTTGGGTACGACCTACTACTTCGGGTGTTGTACTAAGTGTACGAGGGACAGGAGGATTCGGTTCTGGGTATCATTTTAGTGCGTTGGAATTTGTCGAAAGTGCTGGAAACCCAGTACCCCACTTCGGTCTTTGGGAGGATGCAGGATTAGTAAATTCTAAAACTAGTAGCAGTGCATTGAGTTATGATACATGGTATCACATGGCGCTTACTTATAACGGGACAACTATGAAGGGTTATATCAACGGCAGTGAAGTTGTGTCTAAATCAGTTACTTTCTCTAGTCCACATAATCACAGTAACACTAATCATTACATGGTATGGGGTGCAGGCGACGTAACAAACATGGGCGACGGTTCGTTCTTCAACGGAAGCATGAATGAAATTAGATTGTACGCCGATGCATTAAGTGCTACTGATATTCTACAAAACTTCAATACTAATAAAGCCGATTACGGTTACTAAAACGGTTTAAAATTTTAAGTTACCTTGGTTTATTGCTATATAATAAGGTAAGATAATTAATTATATCGGAATAACATATATGAAATTCAGCAACCCGTTTAAAAGTAAAAAGAATAAAAAGAAAGCAGTCCAAAAAAAGAAACTTCTTTCTGCTAAAGAAGAAGCAACTAAAAAAGGCGAACCGTGGGTGTCTGTACTTGATATGGATGTAAATATGCAGGATATTAGTAACGGGTCATTTGAATTAGATTGGAATGATTTATTCATCACCCGCCTGATGAAGGCTGGGTATCAAGGCAAAACCGATGCAGACATGGTTGACCAATGGTTCCAAGGTATATGCCGTAACATCGTCATGGAAACATACGAACAAGAACAAAGTGACCCACATATACGAAAAGTGGATTTAGGAAACGGAAGGTCTGAAATTAGTTAAATGATTTTATATGCCAATGGAGATAGCCACACTGCCGCTGCAGAAGCAGTTAACTCATATGCATTTGCCGAAGATGACAGAAATTTAGTACATCTAGGACGTTTGCCTCATCCTGCCAACTTAGCAGTATCATGGGGCAAAAAACTCAGTACACTATTAAAAATGGCATTCTACTGCGGTGCGGAAAGTGCGGCAAGTAATGACAGGATAATCCGTACAACTAAAGAGTACATCAATAACTACACACAAGACGTTACTAATCTATTTGTTGTTATTGGTTGGAGCACGTGGGAACGCGAAGAATGGCTTATAGATGATGTTTATTGCCAAATCAATGCCAGTGGTACCGATATTGTTCCAAATTCACATAAAGAAAAATACAAAGAGTACATCACTAATGTTAATTGGCGTCATAAAACCAACCAAGCACACAAAGACATAATTGAATTACATAAATGGTTGGATGATAAAAGCATCACACATGTATTCTTTAATGGAAATAATACATTCAGCCAAATTCAAAACAAATTTGATTTTGGCACATCGTACATAGAACCATACAATAAAAAATTTAGTTACAATGATTACCTAATAGATAATGGAATTTCAACCGTTTCCCCAAAATCGTACCACTTCGGTGAAGATGGACACACAACATGGGCTAAATTGTTGCTTAACTATATTGCAAAAAAGAAACTATTGTGAGAGACGGATACACCATTCTTATCGGCGATAGTTGGGGGTGCGGCGAATGGAATATCCATCACTACACTATTGACCACCGCGGGTTAGCAGAATATGCTACTAATGTTATTAATTTATCAATCGGCGGGTCTAGCAATTGGGAAATAGTTGTCCGACTTAAAAACTTTTTAATGAGTAACAAACTCAAAATTAATAAAGTTTTTGTCGTTCAAACTGAATATTCGAGAGATGTATCTACTAAATCCGAGTCACTTTATAACACATGTGAATGGCATCGTGAAATTAACAACGTTAATAGCCTACAAGATTACGAAATTGCGATATTATCTAAATTCTACACACTGTTATCTGAGTTAGCAGTAGAACATCATGTTCCGATTGGGCTAATAGGAGGATGTGCTGACATTGCATCGTACGATAAATTTAACGAAGATTATCCGAATCTATATGTTGCGTGTCAGAGTTGGATTAACTTAATTTTAAATAATACACCGGAGATGCAGTGGAATAAATGCGTGTACTCTTGGTACACTGAAAAATCTAAAAAACTCATATCGATCGCTAAGGATAAATTTAACAACACAGAAGATATTATTAATTGCATTGATAAGGGAACAGCAAGACAAAAATTACTACAATCACATCCAGAATTTTTTTACCCAGACGGAGTCCATCCGAATCGCACATGCCATAAGATTTTATTTGATTATTTAACTGACAATAAATTGATTTAACATAAACATTTTGTTATAATAGTACAATGAAAAAATACATACTAGTAGATGCAATGAATTTATTATTCAGAGCAAAACATTCTACACACCGTGCTAGTGATACTTGGACAAAGATAGGGGTCTGCTTACATATCATGTTCAGTGCAGTTAACAAAGTAGTTAAAAAACTAGATGGCGACCACATCGTGTTTATGTTAGATGGACGTAGTTGGAGAAAGGACTTTTACGAACCGTACAAGAAGAACAGAAAAAAACTTCGAGATAAACTATCTGCGCATGAGCAAGAAGAAGAACAAATGTTTTTTGAGATTTTTGCAAATTTTCATAAATACTTACATGAACGGACTAACTGCACCGTTCTTAAAAATGACAACGCAGAGGCAGACGACTTAATCGCAAGATGGATTGCCCTACATCCCA
>Ga0233443_1001748_pt1 | contig 18021 bp, 13 predicted proteins | sample SI_123_September_2_FD_182784 | JGI IMG/M metagenome (GOLD analysis project Ga0233443, IMG submission 182784) | Seawater microbial communities from Saanich Inlet, British Columbia, Canada - SI_123_September2016_200_MG | ecosystem: Environmental > Aquatic > Marine > Inlet | place: Canada: British... | reverse complement strand
ACTTACTTCTTTCATTCTTGGCTATCTGAAAACTATGCACTCTAAAATTTATAGGTAATAAAATATAATCCAATTGTCCCGTTTTGTATACTACAGTATTCATGCCAGCGAAAGTATTTATAAAATGCAAATTATTAATATAATTTCTTTCATTTATTGCATAGTCTTTAAGGTTGTAGCCGTGAAATATGCCAAGCATGAAAAAATATTTATTAGAAAAAGAATTTAAATCTCCGCAAACAATGTTGTATGAGTTTGAATTGAAACGCTTTAATATTGATTTCAACTGACTAATTCTGTGGCTAGGAGAAGTAGAATACTGCAAATGGCAATTAAATATTCTGTATGGTGAATTCTCAAATATAATATCAATATATGAATACTCAATAAAAATCACTCTATCAATAATTTTATAAATTGGAGATTGTTTGGTGGTTATTGCTTCTGAATATGCAGAATCTATTATGTGCTTTGTCAAAGTAACAAGGTATACGGTAAGACTTTTGTTTTTTGTTGAAATGACCTCTCTTGCAAGTTTGTAATTGTATTTCTGAAACACATCTAAAATAGTGGTAAAACTATTTTCATTCACTTCTTGTAAACATATTATATCGTAGTTATTATTAAGTAGTTTTTCACAAATATTTTTACCAATATCATAAGTTCTACTAATATTCCAAGACATTATTTTTATCGCATTCATGTAAAATAGATCCATAAGCTAAGACTTAAAAAGTAATTTGTATTGCAATTAAAATTAATAAGCTAGAGTTAAATGCAATTATTAGATCGGAAAATACCAGTTTAAAAGAACGGTCATATTAGTTCATTATCAACGTATAAAGCGAATACTCATCATAAGAGTCTCTCACATTAGATTCACCATTACTTTGAGATTTAAGTTGTTTAGGGTGGGCTTCTGGATTTTGTAAATACTTATGTTTGCAATACAGGAACTCCCGCTAGGCGTAAGCGCTTGAATAATAGTGACTTTACGATACAAGTTTTTTTGATGAAATATGTTTTAAACAGGTCGAATTTCAATATTTTCACTTGTAAAATTCACGAAATATAAATTTTTGAATACTCGAGCCCCTTATGGTAACTACTAATTTAAAGCACAAATACCTCTAGTGGGAGCTGTTGTTTGCAATAAAAAATTTAATGCTATCAATACCCATCAGCATAACAAAAAGTATACTAAAGAGAAATCCTCAAAACCGTATACAGACAGACTATAAATTCTAAATCCTCCAAATTTCAATTTTTATAAAGATATTTCTTAGTATGAGTAATAAGCAAAGTCAGATGACATTGAAATAAAAAAAGTTTAAAACATATCAAAATAACCATTCTTAAACTTTAACAAAATGCTTTCAGATAATTTCTTTTCTTTTTCTCTTTCATTCTCTACTGTTTTTAGTTTGGTTATGTTGTTTTTTATTTTTGCTTTTATTTTATAAGAATTTTTATGAGCTTGATGCCTAGCTTTTAATAGTTTGTTTTGTAAAAATGAAACTTTTTTTAGCAATTCTTTTTCTCTAAAATTAAGTTTTTTGAGTTTAAGCAACAACTTCTTATTACCTAAAACATCATTTATTTTTTTTTTCAATATATCTGTATCAATAACTATTTCTACCTCTACTTCCGCTCCAAAATGATTTTCTTCTACGAACCTTTTTTTGCTAATGATTTTTGTGTTTAACACTCCAGAAGACAAAGCAATAATTTCATCGTGCTCTAATTCATTATTTTTTACAACGGTAAAAGTTTCCAAGTATGTGCCTGCAATCTCTAGTACCTCTCTTTTAGCAAGTTTTACAGCATATTGCACGCCAACATCAAATGACTGATTATCGCCAACAACAACCTTGGCTGAATGATTGATTATTTTTATCTCACCGTAGACGCAAAAACAACAGCAATACAGGAGTAATGTAGAAAATATATACTTCATATTAGTTTAAAATTAAATTATTAGCCTTTTTTGGCTGTAAATGAAAAAAACACCTATTTATAAATGAATTAACAGTAGCTCTCTCTAGAGATATCTTTATCCTTGATGGTAATTGCCATAATGGTTACAAGTAGTTTCAAAACTTATATTTCGTGGGTTAATAAAATAATAATATTGAAAACCGACCTGTTTTTAAATATATTCGATCATAAATTGCTATTAGCGCAAATAACGGTTGGAATGTTGTAACCAAATGATATTAAAATGCTTTCTTGGTTTTGTTGCAAATAATGTTCCTAATATTTTTATATATGATTTCACATTTTACTCATGAAAATGACTTTAATCTACTCATATTTGGTTAATCATTAAGCAAAATAGAAGGATCACTCTTTACCATATGATACAATCAGGACAATACAATCCTAATTGTACCGGATAGTATGAGCGGTTATTGTAACTAGCTATTCGATAAACGAGTAGGCCATCTTTTGATGACTTTTCAAAATCCAACAGCTATTTGCGTTAATAGATAAATTGCACGTAAAGTTACTATTATTCATATGCTTATGTTTAGCGGAAGCTCCTGACGAATTAAATATACGGGTCAATAGGATGCTTTGCTAGAGACAACCAATTGGATGATGCAATTATGACCACCTACTTAGGCAGCTCGCAATAAATAAACTCCCCATCTTGCTTGCTCTTTTGTCCGTCTTCTTTGCCACAAAAACAGTTGTGTAGAACGACTACACGGCTATTTTTATGGCAAAAAATACGAACAAAATTTCTACGCAATACGGGTAGTTTATTTGTTGAGTGTTACCTTACTGTATTAATTGACTTCTTTCAATACTCCATCAAACCAGTTTGCTGTGCCAGAACCCTCCAACGATCTTTCGATACCAATTTCAATTTTGCTTAAAACATTGGCCTCAGCTCTTGAAAAATTTTGACTAATAGTCACACTGCCATTTCTTACAACTGCTTTAATTGCGGATGTGTACTTTAAACCTTCTGTATTATTTCTTACATGATTTGAGGCGCGCCACACAGTATTGCCGTCATGTACTAAAGAGAAGCTATATGACCATTTCCCTCCCCATAAACCATTAAACACCTTGTTATAGCAACCAAAAATTATATAGTTAACTCCATCTGTTAGATGTCCAGAAAGGCTGCCACTAGAGCTGCAATTGCTTCCTTGCCATTGGCATTGAACCACAGGCTCAAATCTTCTAAGGTTGAGAGTTCTTTCGTTCACCACATAAACAACTCCAACATCATCGATGTTAGATATTCTAGCTACAATTCTATCGGTGACGTTACCTGGCGTACTTCCCAGATCAATAGCGTAAACAAAATTTGAATATATTAATGAAGCAACAAATAGTAGCAGTGATTTATTCATTTTATTCCCCTGAAAATCATCGATAAAATTAAGTAAGTAGAATCAGATAACTTCCTTTCGGAAATAATTCTGACAAAATCTAAAAGCATGTAAACTGCAGACCTGAAATAAAAAAACAAACAAATCAATATATTGCAACAGTATGACTATTATACACTAATAATAGAACAAAAAGATCACATTTACATAAATTTTATGACATAACTTCAATACATATAAAACAAACCCAACATGGTATTGATTTGATTAATGCTTACTCTAACTCTAACTCAAGTTTCGGGGTTCAAAAATAGCAGAGGTATGGATTTAAGTTTTTGTAATATAAAGGAATATTACGCCCTATCGGGAAAAACTGCATTATTAAATGAATTGCTGTATAATCCTGCTTAATAATGGAAGCTATACCGCAACAGGGCATAATTACCCTCAAAAAAATATTTCAAGAAAACTGGGATAAATTTCTCGGTCTACATTATTCATTAGTCACATCTTACATAGCCACAATGTGTGGAAAATAATGAACTGTCGAGAACCAGAAGGGCTTGGTTATATCACTTATTCTTGCCCAGACCATCCGCAAGAATTTTGTCAAATTCCAAAATCATGCAAAAGCCGATTCTTTTAAATCCAACAAATACTCGGTACCGATGGCTTATCAACGGATAAATATTGCGATCGATACAATTGACAGTCAACTACATATCTATGACTTAGAAACGGGTGAAGAAGTAGCTACTCATACTCTGACGACGTGACTACTGAAAAGTACAAAGGTTTTTTAACAACAAGTGGAAATTTTTTAAAAATGAATATCAATGGATTAATGCTGATTCATGTGGTAATACACGATACACAGGCTTTTTGGATTTTAAAAAAAGAATAACAAGTAATTGTGTTTCATCTTCATATTGTGGGCATTAGATAAAGCAAGTTGCTGATTGTTGGAAATAGCTAATGTTAATGTGGGTCAGACATTATAATTACGACGCTTTTTCATTTATGGGCTTCTAATAATAGATAAAACGGATGATTTGCAGGCCATTTTGCTGGTAAAGGTTTATATTGCCTATTATTATGTTTGATGTCTAGTCCGGATAATGTCCAATTATAAGCAAACTCTACATCTTCTATCCATTTTTTTAATTGAGTAGAACCATCCTGATATTCATTAATAGCAGTAAATATCTTTTCAACATTCCAGGCTCTTAGCGTTTTATCTCTTGCTGCAGAGATAATAAATTTACCATTCGGAGAAAAAGCCACTTCATTGATGTGAAAAGTATGTCCTTTAAGAATCGCCAGTATACTTCCTGTAGCTGTACTCCATAACCTTACTGTGTTGTCAAATGAGCCGGAAACCAATATATTTCCATTTGGATGAAATGCGATATCATTAACCCAATTCTCGTGACCTTTCATTGTTACCAAATGCTTTCCGCTTTTAACATCCCAGATTCGAATCGTTTTATCTCTTGAACTAGAAGCAAGTTTTAGTCCATCAGGTGAAAATGCTATACTTCTAATCCAGCCTTTATGCCCTTGATAAACTTTTATTGTTTTACCCGTTTTCAGGCTCCACAGACGTACCGTTTTATCTCTAGAACCAGATGCAATAAACTCACCGTTTGGAGAAAATGCCACACAACGAACATAATCCTGATGACCTTTAAAAACTTTCAATAATTGAAAGTTTTCCATATTCCATAATCTGACAGTTTTATCCCAACTTCCTGATACAAGAACTTTACTATTAGGTGAAAAATCGACCCCTCGAACCCTATCAATATGTCCTTTTAAAATAGCAACTGTTTTACCATTTTTTACATTCCAAAGCCTTATAGTTTGGTCGTCTGAACCCGATGCTAATAAATTTCCATTCGCTGAAAAATCTAAGCCGACAGGCGTATCTTCATGACCTTTTAATGACATAATAATTTTTCTAGTTGCAAAGTTCCATAATAAAATACTCTTATCTGTTAATCCTGTTGCTAGAATTTTACCATTTGGTGAAAAGGCTAATGAGTATACGGTAAGATCAATGCCATTAAATACTTCAATATTATTTGAATTTTTGATCGTCCTAATTTTCAGAGCATCATTCCAAACACTTGTTGCTAATACAGATCCTATTGAATTTAGTATCAATATCGAAACCATCTTATTTCAAAATTTCTTCAAGTTCCTATGGTTTTAATGTATTCATGCCATCTTCTGAAAATATAGATGCTGCTGAAATTCTAGCAACTTCCAGTCTTTGATGGATTAAAGTCACAAACAGTCACAACTACAATATAATCCTACAAAATACATCGATAAACTCCTACAAAAACTGAGTCGATTCACTACAGAATAAATCCCATAAAACCATTAACGTTTTTTCATGTGCAAAATTCATGAAAAAACAGACATTGGCAACACCCAATTTACCAGCAAAGCAAAAACCTATCAGAGAAGAAAGCCTGAAAACACTGTGTTTTATCAGGTAATACAAGAGAATTTTTCAACCTATCGCTCATTGCAAGGTGAAACAGACCAATCCTACAATATTGTTACATCGCATGTAGAAAATGAAATTGACAAGTTCATGTCGTGCGGAATTTTGGCTTGTGGATTTTCAAGAGTTAAATGTGAATGTGGCGAAGATTTTTTGATCGCATTTTCCTGCAAAGGTAAATCAATTTGCCCATCCTGCAATACTCGTCGAATGCATGAAACCACTGCCAATTTAGTCGATAATATATTTCCTAAAGTCCCTGTCAGGCAATGGGTTCTCAGCTTTCCAAAACGAATACGTTGTTACCTGAGAATAGACTCAAAACTTGCAAGTAAAGTGTTGAAAATATTTAACCTACAGCTTGAGCAAGCATACCAAGAAATACTCAATGTTAACGAACAAGCCAAAATTGGAGGTGTCAATTTTATTCATCGTTTTGGCTCTTTCCTCAACAATAATTTTCATCATCACCTGGTTTTGATGGATGGCGTATTTCTGCCTGATCCAGATGGCAAACTGACCTTTAAATCAATTCAAAATTTAACAGAATCCACCGTATCAGATATTTTAAACATCGTCAGAAAGAAAACCATGAAACTCCTCGTCAAGTATGATTATTTGGAACAATTCGAAGCCGATAAAATGTTAACTTGGAAGAATAACGGTGGCTTTAGTTTAAATGCGAAGGTAAGGATTGAAGCCAATAACCGTCAAGGCTTGGTCAAATTACTATCATACTGTGCCAGACCACCTTTTGCTTCAAATCGTTTGCATCGCACCACCAGTCCAGATATTTTAATCTACAAACTCAAAAAACCAACATACAAAGGACAAACCAAACTCATTTTATCACCACTTGAGTTTGTTGATAAAATTGTCAAATTGATCCCTCCACCAAAAATACATCGGCATCGCTATATTGGTGTGCTCGCTCCAAATTCACCTCATCGAAAACAAGTAATCGCACAAGCAGATCAGTTTTGGAATGATGGAGCTGAAAGGATTGAAGAGTCAGTTGATGTCAATAATGATGAAAAATCAGGCAGAGGTTCTCGATCAGTTCATTTATGGGCAATGTTATTAGCCAGAATTTATGAGGTTTTCCCACTCATCTGCCCGAAGTGTCAACAGGAAATGCAGATCATAGCTTTTATTCGTGATCCAGAATCAATCCGTTCAATTTTAGAATGCATTGGTGAACCTGTTATTCCACCACAACTCAAGCCTTCTCGTGGCCCACCTGAATTTGATGATTTTGATCAAACTAATCAATGTGATGCTTTTAATCAATCATCAGAGTTTGAATTTGATCAAAGTATTTCTTGGTAAATCACAAATAACCCAACCATATTTCGATTGTTCATTTCAGTCGAAATAGGTTGTTGCGCCTAAAAATTAATTATTTTGTTATTTCTCACACCTGATTTCATCAATAATCTCTTTTTTCCCTAAAATTGTCATCACAAAGTTAAAAATCATAAAGCACTGTAACAATTTATGTGATTTTGGACTATATTAGAGAGCTATAAAATAGAAAATGGCGTTCTTTTTCCTATATATTTTCGTACCTTAATCTAGGGATATTTGGTAATATAGGAATAGAATTGATTTTATCTCTCTTTTTTAAATTTAGTTCGATAAAAGCAACATTATATCCTGTTGTTTTTACATCTACTGCATCTAATGACATTGGATGCCAATAATTATATTCTCCACCAGCCAAGATACTTCCATTATCACTTTTTGCATACAATGGCACTGTTAGAGTAGTGGCACAAATCAATATATTTAATATTTTTTTCATAATTCTCTCAGTTGTTTTTATTAAAATCCTATTAGTAATTATAGCACATGATTTTCGATAAACTATCCGGTCATTTGACCGGCACTATAACCAATAATTGATTAAAACCATTTTTAAAAATTTAAAAATAGTCTACTCTGTTGTTTAGATACAGATATAATAAAAACAAATACTAAGAGGTAATCCAATTGTCTAGAAACATTTATTTTGCAGCGTGTCTGTTAATCATTACCATCATTGCAGGATGTGTATCACAAACAAAAATTCTTATAGCAAGTTACTCAGCACCCAGAGAACATAAAAAAGTAGAAATGATGATCAGCAGTGGTGACAATACTGATACTGGAAAATATTTAACACTGTCTATAGATCCAGATGTAGGGGGCGTAAACTCATTGTCCAGTAATACAGGTATAGCCACGATGCTAATTGATGATATTAAGGAACGTCTTACTGAAACTAACTTTATTTCGATACATCCCATTTTTGATCCCGAAGATAATGGCTTAAAAATTAGCGTTGCAAGTTATCAATACTTACAAACTAGTAATAATATCAAAGCCAATTTGCGTGTTAATTTCATACTCAGTCGAGGAGTGACAGAATTTTTTTCAAAAAGTTATGATGCTAGTGAAGTGCGTTTTTCAAAAAGTGGTCAAGGACTACCGAGTAAAGAACTCATTGAAGGGTTGATGACGAAAAAATGTACTACTTTATTTATTCGAGATATCTCACCTACTAAGATATTGCAACTCCGTGAATTTAAATCATTTCCAAGTAAGATAGCGTATGTCGCTGAATTTGCTAAGGTAAAAAATTATGAAGCAGGTATTAAAGCGATGAATGAATATAATGGCAATAAAGACGTTGCATTTCATTATAATTTGGCAATATTGTATGAAGCATTGGCGAGTGATCGAGAAGATATAAAATACTTGACTGAAGCAAACCAACACTATGATTTAGCAATGGCTGGAGGTGGCGGAAATGATAAACTTATTGTTAAATCAAAAGCGCGGTTTGATAATTATTACAGACTTTTTTCGAAAATAGAAAACCAAACTTTTCAAAACCTAGGTCGACAAAAAGAATTGCAAGAAGAATATGGAACAGAGTAGTAAAAAACGAGCTCGAAATAGATTGGCTATGCCTACCACTTTCACCCAATCAGAGCATTGAGTGATATGATAAAAGAGGAGTGTAGAATATCAATTTGAAATATAATTAACACAAAACGCACATGTATATGCCATTAATATCACAATAATTTATATCAATATGAGGTTTGAAAATATGCATCTAGTACTCCCAGTTTTAATTAACCATTAAAATTATCCCGAAAAAAAACACCAAAGGTAATATAACTAATGAATGCTCTTCAATTAAACGTTAAGGTCGGTATGAGCTGTTTGCGCAGCGTCACAAATAAATTGTCTGTTTTTACACTGTTGTTAGTCATAATTGGTATCTCAGGATGTGCGTCATTCAAAGAGATGGCTATATCGACGATGGAAAAACCCAATTTGGAGAAACAACTCAATAGGATTTCAACAGGAATAAATATTATAAGAACAAATCATGATATTTTATATAACATGCCGTTGTCAGTAGATTCTGAGTGGATAGATAAAATTGCAAATGATGTTGATAATGAAACTCGCAATGCAATTGTTCGTTCCTTAGCGAATGATCCTTATTATGCAACCGTTGAGTTTACCGATAAACTTGCTGGTGATAGCACCATGCAACTATATAAAGCCATGTCTGGTAGCCATATCACTCCAACGGATATTATTCTGTTTAATCGCATTAATATTCTTTATGAAACGCATCCTGATGTTTACTATATGCCTACAAGTATTGATGAATATAAAGAATTTAGAAATGTTGATTTAAACCAAGTTGAAGCTTTGAGTGGAAATCTTTATAAAAATGTTGATCAAGCCGTTATTTCATTGATTCCCGTGGAGTTACAAGAATCTATTAAAGCCGCTAAGATCGAATGGGATAATAAACTTAAAAAAGTCTTGGCTGTCAAAGGCACTATTGGTGAACTAAAGGCATTTATTGGCGATAAAAACAACCAGGGTTCTACTGAACTTGAGACTAAAAAAAGTGAATTGGAGGTTAAAGAAGCGGAACTAGAGATATTTGATAAGGAAGTGGGTGTTCAAGAAGAAATCTATTTTACACTATTGGATGAGGCTGTAACGGCTATTGAGAGTGATTTTGATCCAAGTAGCGTGCCTTTAGCTATCAAACTTGAACGTTTGCTAGATTCAGTCAACCAAGGTTCTATACAAGCCGTTGCACTTTTTGCTATTGCCCTTAAGAAAATCACTGCTGATGGCGTAATGGGTAATTTACAGAATGAACTGAAAATTTTTGATCAAATAAAAACACAATCATGGTTTATTGATATGAGTTCAACGGTATCAGTTGGAAATAAATATAAACGCATGAAGCCGTCTTATTATTGTGTTAATACGGAAGATGAGCAGATGGTTGACGAGTCCTTATGTATGCCTGGTGGAAGATTGTCATCTTATATAGACCAACGAATTAAAAGGTTGGGGAAAAGTGCCATTTATGCCATACCTAATATCGTAGTAGGAACTTATTTTGTTGTAAAACAAAGTTTACTTATTGGAAAATACCAAGATGTAGTTGAGGCTGTTATAACTGCACACAAGGCGCAGATAGCTTTAGCTTTAGCTAAAGCTAAAGCTAAAGCTAAAGCTAAAGCTAAAATCGATAATTAAAGAAAGTCACAACTAATAACAGGCTCATCTTGCATGTATTTTCATCCGCCTTTTTCGTTGCAAAAATAGATATATCGTTCGACAGCATGTCTGTTTTTGTACTTCTGAGGTGAACAAAAATTCCGTGCAATCGGGATATTATTTGTCGCGTGTTACCTTATTAACGTTCACGTTAATAAGGAAAACTATTCACTATTTTAGGATTGTATCTATTCATGAAAACAAAAATACTGAAACATGGTTTATATCATTTATTTAGTACGCTTCCGTTATTGAGTCTGTTGGGTGGGTGTGTAGCAAATAGTCCACAGAAAGAAATTACTGAGCCAATCCCTGAATGGTTTATGAATACTCCTAATGACACAGGTAATTTTTATTTTGGTGTAGGTGAAGGACGATCTAAAGATGTGGCAAAAAATGTGGCTTTAAATGACATCGCATCTAGAATTTCAGTGACTGTAAAATCAACCCTTAGCTCGGAAATTAATCAAAAAATTGCCAAAGGTAAAGAATTAATCACTAGAAATAGTCAGCAGAAATTATTAGCACAAGTCAAAGCAATCGAATTTTCTAATTATAATATAGACAAAATGATTGTTCAAAATAATAGAAATTATGTTTTGGTTAAAGTTAACAGAATAGCTCTTTATAAAAAAAGGTTGAAAAAATTAAATGTTAAAATGAATGCTATTAATGCGCAGTGGGCTCGATACAATTCACTCCCTGCGTTTAATAGATTAAATGAAGTTAAACTGATCACTGCTGCGGTAGATGAAGTGAAAGTTATGTTGCCGGTTATATCAGCGATATATACGAGTTTTAATGATGCCGATTATAGGGGGGTCCTTAATCAATACATAAATGAAATGCTCTACCTAAAAGATAGTATTGTCGCTTTATTTGATCGTGGAAACCCTCCTGAAATCGAGTCGGTTATTAAAAAGCACCTTAGTCAACAGGGTATAAAAATACTATAAAATAGAAAATGGCGTTCTTTTTCCTATATATTTGTTGATATTCAGCAGGTGAGTTTACTAGCCAGAAATGATTGGGTTACAGCAAGTTATAACGGGCAATTCGATTCGCTTATTGTTTCACCATATAAAAACTTTAACCAAGGTTATGGATATGGTATAGATAATTTAGTTTTTAACGAAGTCTCATCCCCAGCCACCCTATCACTTTTTGGGTTGGCTTTAGCAGGACTTGGTTTATCACGTCGTCATAGAAGTTAATGTAAAAATCTAAGATTTAGTGGGAAAATAAAAAATTTCATGTACTCCTAACGCCAAATTTAGCACCTAAATAAGTCCCAAAAAGGATCCTTTTTTGGGACTTATTTTAATAGAATTTATGCTAAATTTATCTTCATAGTAAATAGATTAAATACAAAACCCTATAACTTTCCCACCAAACCTTAGTAAGCTATCTATCGCTCATTGCAAGGTGAAACAGACCAATCCTACAATATTGTTACATCGCATGTAGAAAATGAAATTGACAAGTTCATGTCGTGCGGAATTTTGGCTTGTGGATTTTCAAGAGTTAAATGTGAATGTGGCGAAGATTTTTTGATCGCATTTTCCTGCAAAGGTAAATCAATTTGCCCATCCTGCAATACTCGTCGAATGCATGAAACCACTGCCAATTTAGTCGATAATATATTTCCTAAAGTCCCTGTCAGGCAATGGGTTCTCAGCTTTCCAAAACGAATACGTTGTTACCTGAGAATAGACTCAAAACTTGCAAGTAAAGTGTTGAAAATATTTAACCTACAGCTTGAGCAAGCATACCAAGAAATACTCAATGTTAACGAACAAGCCAAAATTGGAGGTGTCAATTTTATTCATCGTTTTGGCTCTTTCCTCAACAATAATTTTCATCATCACCTGGTTTTGATGGATGGCGTATTTCTGCCTGATCCAGATGGCAAACTGACCTTTAAATCAATTCAAAATTTAACAGAATCCACCGTATCAGATATTTTAAACATCGTCAGAAAGAAAACCATGAAACTCCTCGTCAAGTATGATTATTTGGAACAATTCGAAGCCGATAAAATGTTAACTTGGAAGAATAACGGTGGCTTTAGTTTAAATGCGAAGGTAAGGATTGAAGCCAATAACCGTCAAGGCTTGGTCAAATTACTATCATACTGTGCCAGACCACCTTTTGCTTCAAATCGTTTGCATCGCACCACCAGTCCAGATATTTTAATCTACAAACTCAAAAAACCAACATACAAAGGACAAACCAAACTCATTTTATCACCACTTGAGTTTGTTGATAAAATTGTCAAATTGATCCCTCCACCAAAAATACATCGGCATCGCTATATTGGTGTGCTCGCTCCAAATTCACCTCATCGAAAACAAGTAATCGCACAAGCAGATCAGTTTTGGAATGATGGAGCTGAAAGGATTGAAGAGTCAGTTGATGTCAATAATGATGAAAAATCAGGCAGAGGTTCTCGATCAGTTCATTTATGGGCAATGTTATTAGCCAGAATTTATGAGGTTTTCCCACTCATCTGCCCGAAGTGTCAACAGGAAATGCAGATCATAGCTTTTATTCGTGATCCAGAATCAATCCGTTCAATTTTAGAATGCATTGGTGAACCTGTTATTCCACCACAACTCAAGCCTTCTCGTGGCCCACCTGAATTTGATGATTTTGATCAAACTAATCAATGTGATGCTTTTAATCAATCATCAGAGTTTGAATTTGATCAAAGTATTTCTTGGTAAATCACAAATAACCCAACCATATTTCGATTGTTCATTTCAGTCGAAATAGGTTGTTGCGCCTAAAAATTAATTATTTTGTTATTTCTCACACCTGATTTCATCAATAATCTCTTTTTTCCCTAAAATTGTCATCACAAAGTTAAAAATCATAAAGCACTGTAACAATTTATGTGATTTTGGACTATATTAGAGAGCTATAAAATAGAAAATGGCGTTCTTTTTCCTATATATTGTGGTACTAGGCAAAAGAATAAAGCAAGAGAGATTTGATTTGAAAATGAGCATTGAAAAAAGGTTGGTGCCATGAATTTAAGTGAAAAAGAGCAGCGTTATTTGGCTGTAGGTATATTAGTTACGCTGCTATTATTAGGTGCCACGGCGATTATTGTACCTGTTCAGTTAATTCATGCTGACTATGATGCGCAAATTGATATAAAAAAACGTCAGTTGCATCAATATTCAAAAATTCTTGCAGAAAAGAAGGGGTTAAAACGACAGTTAGCACAGTTGAAGTATGAAATTACGAATAATAAAACTGTTTTTATGAGTAAAAATGAATCAATTGCCTTTGCAGAATTAAATGATTATGTCACTCATATTGTTAAGAAAAATAGAGCTACTTTGCTGAGTATTCGGACTCAATCTGTTAAAGACGATAGTGAATTAAAGGCATATCATAAAATTACAGTCGTCATTGAGATGAAATCCAAAATTGTATCATTACAGAAAATATTGCATCAACTGGAAATGAGTCTTCCTTTGCTGACTATAGATAATTTAAAAATATCAACTCAGCTGAGTCAGGCTAAAAAGGCACCATTTCTATTTGTCAGGTTAGATGTTAATGCATTTTGGAAGATGAGAGAAAGGAAGAATTAGGATAAATCTAATGCGAAAAATACAATTGATGTTGCTGTTAGGAATTATTTTTCTATCGTTTATTCTTTTTTCTCGACTTAATCATAATGATCTGGTTGTCATAAAAAATATTAAGAATAACACGGTTGATACTCAAATATCTGAACTTAAAATACCTGTGTTTAAAGAAAAAAATATTACAAATTATCAACATATAATCAAAAGTCCTATTTTTCATTCGACTAGAAAACCAGGTCAAACGTCTAATATTGCTGTGACTCCTGTTGCTGATTTTATTGTGACCGGTGTTGTGATATCTCCTGAACAAAAATTTGCCTGGATTAAAAATAGTAAAGGTCAGCAAATTAAAGTTTCACAAGGTGAAATAATTAATCGCTGGTTCTTAGAAAAAATTCAAAAAGAGGGTGTTTTTCTAAGATATGGTAAACATACTTTATTTGTAAAATTAACCCAATAAAGTCCTAAAAAATAAATAAGTGATCATAATGTGGAGAAACAAAATGAACCAAGGTCTATTTGACTTGCTTTCGGATGCGGATTTTGTTGTTGAAAAGAGTTGGATAAGAACAAACTATCTTGAACAGGAAATTGTTTTTAAGCAAGGTGAGGATGCAGAATCATTATTTCTGGTTTTAGAAGGGTCGGTAAACGTACAGTCAGATGCAGATCAAAATGATCAAAATATCAATTCTAAAGTGGCTTGCATTGAAAAAGGTGAAGTTTTTGGTGAATTTTGTTTATTTGAAAACTTACCCCGAGAGTTTACAGTAATTGCCGATAAATCATGTTGTCTGGCAGAAATTAACAGAGATATTTTGTTACAGTTTTTTGAACAACATCCTGAGCGTGGTTATAAAGTGATGGCTGATCTATTAGGTGCTGTCGTGAAACGATTGCGTAAATCAAATAAAAGAACCTTGTCACTTTTGTCATGGGGAATGAAATCAAGAACCTTGTGATTATATTTTTGCATAAATTTGGTGGGGTATTGCGTAATTATATATGATCGCTTCATTGAATAACTTCATTGGCTTACTATTATTAATATAATTGGTTAAGAAAAAATATTTGTATTATTCATTAATGATAATGGTTAATTAATAAAACATGGTCACCTAGGAGGCTATCCGAGAACTCATCTTTCCGACAACTTTGCGTTAAAAATTGTCTAAAAATGCTCATTTACTCTCGTAAACTGCGCTTTTTCGACATTTTTATGCCTTGATTTGACGAAAATCTAAGTTCTTAGGCAATCTCCTAGTATTTACAATCCAAATTGGTTCGGAAAATGGAAAAAATAATTTTTTTATGTTGTTTTTGTTGGTTTTTATGATTATATATAGGAATTTCAACGTTATTTTCTAATTTATAGCTTTCTAATATAGTCCAAAATAACAAAAATTATCAGGCTGTTTAGTGATTTTTTACTGCCAGTAGGGAAATTTATTGAGAAAAAAACTTATTTATGAAATCAAACGTGAGAAATAACAGAATTATCATTTTTAAGACGTGACAGTTCCTTTCTATTTGAATGTTCTGATTGAATAAAAGTGCAGGAATAGTCATTCTATTTCGAGCTTTTATGATTGAAGAACATTCAAAGACGGACTTTTGATGAATGTAAGTTGCATAAGTAATTTCATGCACGTTCCTTTCGAAGGATCACTAAATAACTTCCCTGTTTCGTGCCCATTCCTAATTAAGTTTCGTTAACAGGAAAACAAAAAATAAAACTGGAACCTACCTAAACCTGATTAACACACTCAATAGTCCCTTCTATTAGTTGACAACAACTTTTTACCATGACTAATCCTAACCCAATACCACTATAGGTACGAGTTAACAAACTATCACCAAGCATAAAGGGTTGATTTTGAGTACTTCGTCACAATTATAGAATTGACTTATCAAAAGCATAAATATTTGTAATGAATTCATTTAGTATTTTTAAACTCTGCCGTTAGTCTTATCACAATCAAATATTAATCATAATGGAGCAACTCAAATGAAAACCACCAGTAAATTATCTGTACAGATATCCTGTATATTAATGGCGAGTATTAGTACTATTTCAAATTCATATGCATTGGAGGTTCAAAAATATGAAATTCCAGCATCTGGAAAAAACATTAAAAATTATTCTATAGAAAATAATAATCTAGCGAACAAGAAATTTTGTCGTAAAGAATTAACTCATATAAGACTCAATATGAATCAATTTTATTTTTACAATAATCAAACTATTTATGGGTCTTTTAGAGAAAAAAACCCATGTAATACCATTACTCGAGAATCTGTATATTTTTATCTCAGTAAGCAGGATATATCAGGACGTAATGATCTAATATATAGTGATCGAATAAATGAGACTGGAAACCACTATATGGCTTTAACGATTCCAGCTAAAGGTGACCACTTAGTAGATTATTTAGGGAATGAGTCCCGTATAAACTCTGCTCCCTATAATAGTGGTTTAGCTGCTCATGAACACATGCCATGGGCTTCATTTAATGGAAAAATTCCTTCTTTTGCACGTCAACACAGTGGTTTACAATATATCTGTGCAGTGGTAATGGATACAAATCATTACGAGCTGAATTCACCTCATAGCCCAATATGTACTACTCTGAGGTTAAGACCTTCTCGTGTTATTCATGATTTTGGAAATAAAAATGAGCCTCTATCTTTAACTCCGGTAAAAAAACCAACCATAAGTAATCAAACGACTCAAAATAACAATGAAACATCAAAAATGGGGCAATTTGATCAACAAAACGCTAATGAAAACATACAATACCATATTGCAAACAATCGTTTTGGTATCAGTCCTCATATGAGGATTAAAAGTATTGCACTGAATGATTATGATGCACATAGAGATGGTCACCGCATCAATGGAAACGTTACTTTTGTAACGGCGGGACTTGCAAGAGACACTATTCAACGGAACGGGCGAGATATCAATGTCACATACAGCGTAAGAGCATGGACTGATATATTTTTAAGTACAAGGGATGTGACGGGACAGCCTAATATACAAGTTCATAGATCAACATGTATTGACTCTCAAGAAATTTTAAATAATATGAGTTGGTGTGGTATTACAACAACTATTATTCCAGTAGGAAGTGGCGTTTTTTCTTTGAATTTTTCTGGTCGAATCCCCTCTGATATGCGAGAACTTTCAGGCCCCTATTATGTCTGTACTTTAATTAAAGATATGAATGTTCATACTCTATTAAGAGGTTCATACCAAGATACCCAACAGGTTGATCAAAGAGTTCAGGCATTATCTCGTCCACGTTGCACCCCCATTTTCTTAGATCCTGCACGAATTGAAGCGCCTGTTGTTCCAGTATCACAACAGTTCTGCTCAGTGGGTCATAAAATTTATGAGGGAAACCTTACTAGTAATAATGGCTGTCGTGCAATGTTGATTGTTGAATTGGATCAAGAGCCTAACGGTCGTTTTCAGAATGGTGAATTTAGACTTGAAAATGCTAGGAATTGTCAAATAACTGGAGGTCATGGGTTAGTGGGAAGTTTTAGGGCAAATAATGATGCTATATTTACTGGTATCGTACTAAATGAAGATAATCATCAGTTACCCATTAATTTTAGTGGGCGCACAACACAACCTGCTTGCAATAATATTAAAGGAGATTTTAATATATTTAACAATCAAGGAGAGGAGATTGAAGTTGATAGAGGAGTATTTAATATTAATTTACTTAATTAATTAACGTTAAATTTATCCTGTATGTCATGGCAGTCACTCTAAAAATATTTCACCTTTAGAGTGACTCATTTATCACATATTTTTCAACTATTACTGCAATATTAACGCAAAAGAATTTTTTCTCTCCTTTGAGCACAGGCGGAACATTGGTTATTCCTGATCTAATTGGATATGACGATCAGCTGATTTCAAAATTAATTGCAGAGCATCAAATAACCTTGCTCAATT
>Ga0233443_1001747_pt1 | contig 18027 bp, 14 predicted proteins | sample SI_123_September_2_FD_182784 | JGI IMG/M metagenome (GOLD analysis project Ga0233443, IMG submission 182784) | Seawater microbial communities from Saanich Inlet, British Columbia, Canada - SI_123_September2016_200_MG | ecosystem: Environmental > Aquatic > Marine > Inlet | place: Canada: British... | reverse complement strand
CCAATCAGTACCACTTAACACAGTTCCATCACCAAAATCCCACAGGAATGAGTATCCACTGCTAGGATAAATAACATTGGTATAAAACTCATATTCACAACCGGGATTAGATGACCACGAGAACTGTGCACTGGCCATGCATCCGGGTGGTAGGATATCCACCGTGTAATCTTCTACCTCACCGTAGTTACTAACTCCACAAGGATTGAGCGTTTCACTGTACACAATCCTTGTTCTTAAAGTAGTCAGGCCTAATGAAGCTGTCAAAGGAACTGTCAGTAATCCTGTGAAGGTAGCACCGCCATCCACACTGATCAATTCCAGAAATTCATCGTTACCACTGAAGCTATAATCCTGATTCCAGTCCACCCAGACACCGACTGCATCCGAACTATATGGAACCGGATTTACAACAGACACCGGATAAGTCATTCCCATAGCCAAACCAGTTGACAAATAGGTAAAATCCTGATATCCGTTCGTATAACCGGAGGAATTAAAGATGGTATTTAAATCGAATTCACTGATATACTCATCAATAGAACCCCATGCGGGACAATAGGAAGGAAGCACCAGATAGCTATAGGTATCTGTACAATTTCCATTAGTCGGGTCAGTTACCGTACAAGTCACCAGGTAAGAACCACCCGACAAATAGGTGTGGGCTACCTGATCAACATTGAGGTAAGAGGTTCCATCCCCCATTGTCCAGAGGACATTATAGAGCGATGATTGAGTTACCATCAATGCAAAACTCCATGATAAGGCGGAACTTGATGATGAATTGAACTGAGCATTAGCGATACAACCGGAAGACGGAATCACAAGAAGTGTGTAGTCTTCGACTTCACCGTAGTTTACATCTGTGCAGGGATCAGAAGGAGGAGCGTCATTCAACATAACCCTCATCCTTGTAGGGCCAGCAAGAGCAGCTGGAGGTACCATGATTATCCCGGTGAACGTAGCATTACCGTTTACACTGCTTAATGCAAAGTGTTCTCCGAGACCGTAAAAACTATTGTCCTGATTCCAATCTACATAAACATCGCACTCATCACTACTCCACGGACTGTATACCGAAACCGAAATTGTATAACCAACACCTGGAGTCACACCAGCGCTCAGGTAGGTATAATCGGAATACCCAGTAGGATCAATGGACGATACGTTGTAGATGGTGTTAAAGGATACGGTCTCAATGTACTCATAGGAGGTGTAGGTTGCCCCTGCAGAACAATACACCGTTTGAGCATTAAGACCAGATCCAAATAGAATCAAGAGCAATACAATTGTAAAGATCTTCTTCATAAATATTGAATTAGGTTAGACATTATCCTTTTGACGTTACCCAAATTTAAAACAATTAATTGAGAATAACCTGCTTAGGGAATGATTCTTATTAACAAATGTTGAAAAAATCTCACGGTGGTCTGTTAGCTTTTTTTCAACATATTATAACGTTTATCGTTGTGGCTGCATCTCACGTCCGATAACGCTTTCAACAGAACCATCATAAAGAAATTTGCAATTCATTTATGCAGGTAAGCTGCTCAATGTTTATGAATTCAAACAAATAAAATGCAAAATGATCATTTTTTTCCATCAGAGGAGCTCCAAAAAACATCAAATTTTCACCTCGTCGCCCGGTTCTAATAACTTAAATTTTCTCCTCAGAAAATAGATAATGAGATAGGCAAGCGGAGTGTCTAAAAGAGCAACGATTACTTTAAACAAAAACCCGTTTATCAGAAGTTTTCCAAAATAATCCCACTCAATGATCCCGAACGAACAGAGCAAAATCAACACGATGAATGTATCCATGAACTGGGATGTGAAAGTTGATGCATTGTTCCGCAACCAGAGATGCCTGCCTTTGGTTAGACGCTTCCAGAAATGAAATAATTGAACATCAATGAATTGAGCAATTAGATAGGCAATCATGCTTGATCCAACCGCAATAAATGTAAAGCCAAAAACACTGTCGAAGGTTTGATCGTCGACAGGGGACCATTCCGTTGCAGGGGCATACGATCCGACTACAATGATGAGTACGGTGAACATGCTTGCAAAAAGTCCGCTTACAACAACCCTGTTGGCTAGTTTCTTTCCGTAGATCTCCGAAATTATATCAGTAACCAGAAAGGTAATTGGATAGGGTATAATTCCCACTGAAATCTCAAAGTTATACCATCCGAAAGGATTCCAGGCGAAGAACTTCTGAAAGATCAGATTGCAGGTAACCAAAGATGCTATAAATAGCGCTCCAAGAATCAGATAAACTCTGCCAGCTTGTTCTTTAATACCGGTATCTATACTCATAATCTATAAAACAGCAGCCCCTATGAAATGTTTGATGTACTAATCAGCGATATCGTTCAAAGTGAAACCAAGCTTCAACAGATTATCCAACCTGAGTATTTCTTCAAGCCGTAATTCAGAGAGTAATTTGAGTTCCTTGTTGGCTGTAAAAATATCAACATGCTTCTCCTTCATTACACCGGCAACTCTTGCTGCTTCATGATAACCAATATACGGGCTTAAAGCGGTTGTAATGGATGGTGATCTGTGCATTCTCTCAATTCCGTCGGCACTCACGGTAAGTTCCCTGAATATATTGTTCAATACCGTCTGATTACAGGCAAGTAACAATTTTATGCTCTCCAGCAAGGCATGTCCAATTAAAGGCAGGTTTGCATTTAAATCCAGACAACCCTGAGCACTTAAAGAAGTAACAATCTGATCGTTCGCATAGATCCGATGTGCGGCTGCGATAACGAATTCCGGGATCACCGGATTAACCTTTCCTGGCATGATGGAGCTGCCAACTTGTTTCTTAGGCAGTTGTAACTCATTAAATACGGACAAATCACTGGAGAGAAGACGAAGATCATTTACCATCTTCTCCAGATTCACAGCATGCGATTTTAGTATGGCATGCACTTCTACATAAGTATCAAGATTACTGGTTGTATCAGATAAATTTTCACTTCTCGAGATCGGCAAATTGGTTAAGCGTTGTAATTCAGGTACCACTTCCATGATGAAAAATCGGGGTATGCTGATTCCTGTGCCCACCGCTCCTCCTCCAAGGTTTACAACCTTTAAGCGTTCGAAGCATTTCGAAACTCTCCACCAGTCGCGTGACAAAGCTTCATTATAAGCACTGAAAAGAGCTCCATAGGATGAAGGCACAGCCTCCTGCATTTGTGTGTAAGCAATTCTTGGCACCGACCTGAAAGCAAGCTCCTTCTGTTCAAGTTCAAATCTTAAGGAATTGATACTTCCTTCTAATTCTTCCAACAGGCGGATGGCCGCCACTTTTAAAGCGGTTGGAATTACATCATTGGTAGACTGGAACAGATTGGCATCTTCGAAGGGATCCACCTTTGTATAATCCCCCGGTGTTCTGCAAAGTTTCTGGCTGGCAAGGTTTGCCACTATCTCATTCACATTGAGATTAATACTGGTACCAGCACCACCCTGAATTGCTGGAACTATAAAGTGCTCGAAATGTTTTCCCTCACTCACATTGCCAGCTGCCTCAATTAAGGCTTCCAGCACCTCATTTTCCACCTCCGGCAAGAGAAATTTTGTATCCGGAAACTTCGTTTCCTTTGCGGCAATAAATTTTTGATAAGTAAAATAACATGCCTGTTTGACTGTACCAACAGCCTGATACCACTCAATATGAAAATCTGTGCTATCGGGAAAGTTATTTTTTGCCCTCATTGAATGGATGCCATATAAAGCATCATCCGGAATCCGGAGCTCACCAAGAAAATCTTTCTCTACACGCATTAAGCTAATTTTTATCAAAAATACAGTTTGTTATTCAATATGCATTAAGTTGATTAGCTACTTTGCAAAATTTTGTGAAAAATTAGTTTATCTCAGCGCTAAAGATTCTACTCAGTAGAAAATTGGATAGATAAACCTTTTTTAAAGCTGGTACTTTTAATACCCGGCCTTATTTCATAAAGACTCCTATTATCGAACTGGCTATTAGTATTGCTCCTGCTGACATCTGTAATACTTTCAACCAGTTCTTCTCCTTATTTTTCGAGAAAAGTCTGGCCGAAAATACGATAATAAACCAAAGCGGAAATACTAAACCCAAAGCGAATATTATTAAGGGTATAATTACTGAACTTAATGATTCTGATCCGGCACCTTCTACCAGCAATGCGCCAATTATGGGACCCGTTCCCGAGACTGAAGATCCAATAAACAGTAAGTATGTAATTCCAACCATTAAACTTACAAACATCGGCTTCGATTCCATCTCCGGAGATATAAAACTAAATAATTTCAGCAGCCAGAATCCTATAATGAGATTCAAAAGTGTTAAAAGATATTTTATTGTTTGATAGGAAGAATAAGCGCTTAGATTACCAGGTGTTGCATTCATGATGAGCACACCAATTGCGGCATAGGAAACAATTACTATTGCACAGAACGCAGAAACAAGATACAGTCTATTCCATTTTGTCATTGTTATTTTGCTTAAAGCAATTATAACAATAAAGGCCATAAAAAGAACACCGGGTGTAAATATTGAGATTAATCCTCCAAGGAAAGCTTGCATATACATATTGATCAACTTTGATATCTAATTAGTACTTCCAGAAATGTACTCCGATGGATGCTAAACATGCTGAATATTTCCAATTAAAGATAGTGCTATATTTCTCATAGTCAGGGCTAACATTTAAGATGGCAGTATCTACTCTATCAGTTCATTACATGCTTAAACTTATCCTCACAAAAATCCTATTATCCTGAGTTTGTTTCATCCATCACTAAAACCTCTTTTTGCATATTTCCAGTTGGCAGGCGTTTTATACTGTAAGCATTGATCGTATGCCAGAATCTGAAATCCGTATCTTTCTTTTCTACTAATTTCCTCTCATTTACCAGCTTTTCCATGTATCCTTTTTGTCTCAATGCTATTGGAACCCGAAATGGAACCGTGTGCGATGTACCAAATTTATTTAAGGTAACTCCGGCAGCATGAGCAGCAGCATGAGCCTCAGGCAATACAATGTCAGAAAAAGAAATGATCACTTCCTTTCCTATTTCAAGTCCATGTTTTATGATTGAGATCAGCAATTGTGTGCCAGCAACGGTACTTTCTTTACCTATTTTATCAAAACCAAGCTCAGGCAGGTAGGGTGGATTACATATAACAATGTCATATTTTTTCCTAATTCTGCTATATGAAAACCAGGAGGTATTCAAACCCAATAAATAATTTGACTTTGTTTCAAGACTATTGAATATCATATTTGCTTTTGAAAAAAAGAGTGGAAGCAATAACCAGTCTGAGAAATCCACTTTTCTGATGGATTTATTATTTTTTGAAAGCCATATTCCCAAAAAGCCGGTTCCGGCTCCAATATCTAAAACAGAATTTATCTTTTTCTTATGATACCCTTCTGCTTTTAAATTTTCAATAAGATTAAAAGAATCAATTGATGGAGGCCACAAGTCCTTTTTATTGACCCAAAATATTTTGAGATTATCATACCTAATTAATACCAATCCATTCCTAAAATCTTTAGTAAAGTTCTTCGCTGCTGAGACTTTCGAAAATCCTTTATGAATTGGACAATTATGTTTATTCTTTCTAATTTTACCGTAACAGGAACATTCCCACATTAAACGTGGCTTATTAATCCTTACAATCTTCCCACTATGATTTTTTAATTCCAGTTTTTTAAATCCCTTCTCAATAGTTACGGTAAAATCAACCTCGTTAGATAGTATAGGCATGAAATCATTGCTATTGATAAAATCATGCAAATGATTAATCTGTAAATTTTTCCTTTTACTTAGGTTGCTGATAAACTTATTATAATAATCAGTTAATTCTAAAGGTTTATATTTTTCTGTTTTTAAGCCTCTTACTTTTCTCAGTACTCCATTATCAATCTTGACAATCAGCTTAGAAATTGAAATAAGTGATTTAGCGTTAATATCACCGTGAGTTTTTTTACGGATTTCATTATCTGTACTATCTCTGATGAAGAGTACGATAACAGAGATAATAGCGGTAATTAACACCACGGCAGGTTCCCAACTCCAATCATCATACAACCAAAAGATTGATAAGACCAGTACAATAAAACTAAATATTAAAACAACATTTCTAATTAGTCTGTTCATATTATGCCCGCCAATGGTGTGGCCTGAATGTTTGATATTTTATCGTATTCTGTATAAAAATATACATTTAGATTACTAAAGCAAAACATTGTTCAAAGGAATCAAAAGTGCAGTTTATACAGTTAGAATAGTCGATTAGATGTACAAATCCCGGGTCATCTTTACAACGATGTTAAACATACCGACGATGGATCATTACCCCGGTCTCACAAAATCTTAGAAATGGTTTGCTCCATAATGTTCTGATATATAAAATGAGATAAGGATCACAACAATCATTGAAACAATGAGTGACAAATATTTCACAAGCCTGGAATTACTACTTAAATACAGCACTATACCCAGGATCTCAATTAATGTAATCAGAAGAATGAATGGTACAGCGAATGTATGATTCACTTCATCGGAGACCGCTAATGCTCCCAATGGAAGCAATCCATATAACAAATAAATAATACTATCGGGTTCTTTTATCAGCCGTCCGAGTAAAGTTGAAATTGGCTTTATGGAAGGACGAATAATTACAGAAACTACAATTGTCAGGGCCAGAGGTAAATAAGCCCAAAATTCCAATAAATCGCTGCCCGCTACCGATACATTTGTGAAGTAGAAGGAAACTAAAAGACAAAATCCAATTGATATTATGGTCCACTTTGGGAATTCCTTCACCCACCCTATACCCAGAGTCAAAAACATTAAAGCTATAGGTATATATGCTAATGCTCCAAATAAATAAATATTGGATTCCAATCTACTGCCTGAAAAAAGCCACATTAATCCCAAAAGTAAAAATGACAGTCCGGGTAATATACTCTGCCTGATCGCTGATTTTATTTCCATAGTTCTCTTCTAAAAAAAGGACATTAGCTTAAGAATTCAGGGCTCTTTGCATACAGAAAAACCCACCATTCATACTTACATTTATTAATTAAATGTACGCATTTTCAGATTCATGAAAGATGCTTTTAAAGAGTCTGGTTTTACCTGTGGAATCGTCTGAACACATGGTGTTACATTTCATTAATCAGCTGCCAATCTAAACACTAACGGCTTTGCTTCACGATCTATATCTAAACTTAACTCTAAGTATTATGCTTATATTACTAGCTCGTGTATTTAATTATCAATTCCAAATTCAAGTTGTCGCGTATACTCTTCTGTTGGGAAACGACCCAGCGAACTTTTAATTAGCCCAAGGGAATCAAGTTGCCAAAGTTCGTATCCACTAAGCTTTACTTTGTTGCCAGTGCCACCAGGCCCTGAGTTTGTAGCAATCAAGGTCCAGTAAAATTCTGTTGCATTTGATTTAGTAACCAGGCTGTCAAAATGTACCATCATGTCCGGAAGATCGGTCATAAATCCCTGAGCAACTTTTGATATAGCATCTCTCCCATTGGCGGGATCTCCGTCATTTACCTGAAGTGAACCATTTTCGGTAAAATACATGGCGACAAAATCCGGCCTTTTACTACACCAGGCTTGTGCATAACTACGGGCAAAAATATCTACATCATATATTCTGTTTTCTTCCTCTATCCGAATTGCGGTCCAGGAAATATTTAGAAACTTCCAGTTCTCATTTTCCTTCATTAGCGTGAAATGGTTGATTTCTCTGGCTCCCGGAATACCGAGCTTATAAACGATAGCATCAGCTTTTACCAGCGCCATGCGGCCTTCAGTTACCAGGAAGGTATAGTCGCTCACTATTTCGTTAAAGGGCCTGGGCTTTCTGTTTTTGGCATTTGCAAAGTATTCATCAATGCTTAATTCTTTATTGAACCAAACACCATCTCTTAAAGAACTGTATCCAATCATGGCCTTGTCAGAAACCATATCGACCAGTTCTTCTATGTTATAATTACCTGCGGCAAACAATAACTTTTCAATGCTAGCTTTTATTTCTTCTTCATCAGCATTCAGTTCTGATTCAATTATCTCTGGCCTAATATTTTCTATTGAATCAACTTTGTTGGGATTTGATTGACAACTCATAATAAAGATGGATAGTACCACAAGGAATAATACCGGATTTCTTAAAGGATAATTCATAATTACTATGTTTTATTAACAATAACGGTTTGCTGAAATGGAAGCCATCTGGTCGGCTGGCTATGATTCTTGTCCACCTGTCTGTTGCACAAAATCAAGCGCTTGCTGACAAAAATAAGCAATTAATTGGCTTAAGCCATTCGAACTTTAGTATCATCCTGAGTATACAGTTGCGAGCGAGGGAGAGTTGTAAAGAGCAATATGAATTACATACTTCCGCATGATACAATCAGTGGCGAGCCGAATGAATTACTTTGATAAAAGATGGAGAAATTGAAACGATGTTCCGGATGAACAGGTAAATCCGGATTTCAAAGTTTAAGTGCCTTTGATATTTGGTTTGCATCATTTGTCAGATTATTCTCCGAAAAATATTTTACAAGCTGAATAAAACAAGGCCTGCATGCTGCACCAATATTGGAATACATTTGTTGACAATAGGACACCCTGTTTTCCGGAGTTTGTTTTAAGACTAATTGAATCAGCACCTTAGAAAGTAAGCTTTGAGCCTGCACATCTTCCTTTGATCTGAGAATAAGGTTAGCACTCCATTTAAGAGCTGAGTCTAAATCACCCAATTTATATGCTGCATCGCCTGCCAGCAGGAGCAACTCAGTTTGTCCGGGATTAATCCCGATAGTTCTGGTTAGGTCCGTATATGCCTCCTTCATCCTTCCAAGCCTATATAAAATTTGTCCGCGTGTGGCGATAGCATCCGGATACATATCACTAATGACAAGAGCCTTATTAACCCATATGAGCGCTTCCTCCAGTGAGCCATTGTTCATAAGAATATAGGCCTTGTTGTTATAAGCAGCAGGTTGATCGGGCCCCAGGGCTATGGCCTGTTCAAAATGTTCCAGGGCAATTTCTTTTTCACCCCGGCGATAAGCCAAAACGCCTAAATTCGTATGAGCTGTCCATGAGTGTCTTACTTCAATCGATCTTTTCAATAAGGGCAAAGCTTCATCATCATCTCCCCTGTCAATTAATATTTTTGCAAGATTATTCATTGAAAGCCAGGAACTTGAATTTTTTTCTAATGTATTGCGCCAAAGGGTTTCAAGTCCTTCATAATTTTTGGCCTGCTGAAAGGTCAGTGTTCCAAGAACAAGTAAAACCAATCCGGCAAAAACAGACCGGATTTTCCTGACCACATGGCTTTGGGTTAAATTGGTAGAAAGTGCAGCAAATAAGCAAAGGGGGCCTAAACTGGCCAAATATTGAAAATGGTCTGCAACAAAGGAATAAAGCATTGGGAAGACATTAAAAAAACCTAAAGCAGGTAAGAGGGTTCCGCTAAAAAAAAGTGTTGCAACAAGGGGGCCCCTGCCAATTTTATTTCTGAATAACAATAATAGAATTAACAGTACTAAAAATGTAAGGGGATAGATCCATTGCAAGAAAGAAGATGAGTCTATATCCCATCTTGTGTAATTAAACGATAATGGATATGGATAGAATAATTTACCGACATAAAACCAAAGAGCACGGCCGGCTATCAGAATTCGTTCAGTAAATTCAAAATCAAACTCCGGGCCGGCGGCTTTTACATGCGTACGCTCAAGAAAAGAAGTATGCAGGGCCGACAAAATACCTACAACGAAGAATGGGATACTCCAAATCCAGTCTGATTTCGAAATGCTTCCCCGTTTCCAATAGACAATTAGCAGAATGGCAGCAGGTAATGAAAATGTCACTGTTTTTGATGCCAAAGCACAGATAAAGAAAACAAATGCAAGTATGCCAAATCTAAAACCCGATGATTGAACATTAATAACAGGACGCCATCTCAAATAGAATCTTAATGCCAAAAGATAGAACAGACCAGACAATACATTTTTAAGTTCAGTGATCCATGCAACGGACTCAACAAGAACCGGATGAAGGGCAAAAAGTAAGGCTGCAAACAAAGCCCAGCGAAGCTCAAGATCCTTGAGGATCTTAAACACCAGAATGGCATTAAAGCCATGTATAATAACGTTGATTAAATGATAGCCAAATGGATTTAATTCCCAGAGTTGAAATTGAATCCAGAAGATCGTATGCACAAGTGGATAATATTGTGGTAATGAAGTTGGTTTAAACCAAATTTGGCCTAAGCCAAACCAATCCCGAAGTACTGGATTATTGATCACATAATCTTCATCATCCCATATAAAACCAGCCGAATAAACCTGATAATAAGCTATTAGACAACAAGCAAGTATTAAAAATGGAATTAAACGCGAATACTTTTTTTGAAGAATGGTTTTCATGCTTCGAATTAATGATGTTGATATTTGGTAAGCTTAAACTAAGTTCTGAGCAAGCAACACCAAACTGGTCCTTTGCTATTTGATTCTCCAAGATAATATTATTTGAAGAAAAATTATTAGAAGGCAATGCAATTATAAATCCGGTTGACACCTTTCTTCAGCATGGCGCCAACGATAAGGGCTAAAGTATAGTGGCCCAATTTGAAATCTTGTACCATTGAGTTTACAGACTTTAGCAGATGCGATAAGCTTGAAACAGGTACTGCTGCGGCATTTAACCATAAAACCTGATGAGTCAGTATGTTTTTTGTTACACCACGTACATTCATAATATTTTGGCAGCTATATCTTTATTGTATTGCATTTCATACGGCAGTGATACAACAAATATCAGCAGCCTTTATCTTAGTGTTAGCTTTCATTTATATAATAATCAAATGCAATTTTAGTCCATGTTTCCATTCCTTCATAAAATTCAATTAAATCAGGTTTTTTGATCCAATCTGCTGTCATTTTATCTGTTTCATTTACGGAAACACACTTATTGGATACCTTGATATGATACAAAAGTCCTATATGAACACGGCCAACCGAAATGCTATCATCATTAATAAATCCAATAAAATCAATATTCTCGATTAAACAGCCATTTAATAATTTCACCTCTTCAAAGAATTCTCTCTTTAATTCATCAAATAAATAATGGTCTTCAGTATGCTTTGAGTTTCCGGGATTCATATGACCTCCAACACCTAAAGTCAATTGATTGTGCAAGCGTTTTTCTCTTTGCCTGGATGTCCTCTTAAACAAGTAAAAAAAATCAGTATTAGAGATTATCGCATATGGAATAATTTGTTTAAAGCCAGGATCCTCTTCTAATTCCTTCCTTCTTCGAAACTGACCAAAGTGAACAATCCTGGTCAACACATCACTATTCCCATGAATTAATCCTTGTTCTTTATAGGTCAGCAAGTTCCAAAGCTCAACCGTTGGTATTGCGAAAACTAATTCATCCAAAATATTTATAGTTTGAAAATAGTGGCAATTCAGTATCCATTTTGAAACTCTTTTCGTTAGAATGCTAAAAACAAAACTTGTAGAACAAGGCTTTTAAAGCATTTGATAACAAAGTCCGTCAACTGACGAATGACTAATTCGCAAGCGAGAAACGGAGTTATTGGCGCTTTCTTATAACCACAACTTAAACAGCCATACTCCTTCTGATCGGAGGATGAGGATCATAGTTTTCAATAATAAAATCATCAATGGTAAGCTGATCAAAAGGTTTTTGCGCGATACGTAATGAGGGCATCGGCTTTGGCTCTCTCGACATTTGCTCCAGGATTGCCGTTACATGATCGTATTTCTCATCATTACCATTACTCGGAGCGTTTTTGTTAATCCATTCGACAACTTCTAAGTACTCTTCTCTTTGAGAAACATTTCTAATTCTTTGTTGTAAATCTTTAAAATTCTCCTTGTGCCATTGCGTTCTTGCTCCAATACCCGCATAAAAATGGGAATCTCCAAAAGTGTGGATAAAGGTTTTTGGAACCATGCCTGCTTCCTGAGCAATTACATGAGTAAGAGCTGCGTAGCTGGCAATATTAAAAGGAACGCCTAAAAACTGATCACAACTTCTCTGGTAAAGCTGTAATTCTAATTCATTTTCTTCATTGGCAGTTGCCTGATAAAGAACATGGCAAGGAGGTAAAGACATTTTTGGCGTATCTCCGGGATTCCATGAATCAACAATATGTTTTTTTCCGGTGGGTTTCTTTTTTAAGCCAGCTATCATTTTGCCTAATTGATCAATCTCAACAAAGGTATTTTTGTCATGATCAAAATATTCCCATCTTCTCCATTGTTTTCCATAAATAGGTCCGGCATCACCCCATCTTGCTGCAAAATCAGCATCTTCTTTTATTCTCTGGCCATATTCTTTCATTGTTTTGTCCCAGTCGGGAGAATATTTTACAATACTTTCAGGGAAGATCCCTTCTTTTTGCATGCCGGGAAGATTGTCCTGAAAAGCATCCGGCCTCCAAACAGGACAATTATTATCTTCAAGATATTTAATATTTGTATCACCTCTCAAAAACCAAATTGTTTCATGAAACACAGATCTTGTAGCCATCTTTTTTGAGGTTAATAAGGGATATCCTTCCCTAAGATCATATTCGTTCTGATATCCAAATAAGGAAATAATTCCGGAACCTTTACTGCCGCCTTTAAAATTTGAACGGGTAGAAGTTAGAATTGCTTTTGAATGATCTAAATATTGCTGTGCCATGTTTTGCTCATTAATAATTAATACTATTTTTCAACTACTTTCTTTTTTAGTCATCCAAAAATAGATTTTATTCTTATCAACTTTCAAACTCAAAAGTTTAAGTTATGTGCAAATTATTAACATAAGCCCTTACACGAATGAAGCCCGCTCCTGAACACAGGTTAAATTATAAATCTGTGAACATTCCATGTCCCTGGGTGAAGCTCAATTATTTCGTAAACTTATGTTTCTAAACCAAAGTGAATTGAAATGTGAAATTTAAGGAATTCTATAGGCCGGTGAGGTAGTTCATTATATTAGTGACTCTCGAAATGCAAAGTCACTTTATACTTCCCTGGTAAGTTGTAATAATTTTGTGAACAATTCCGCTGTTGCAAGAGCATCACCAAGTGCAGTATGCCTTGCTTCTACTTTAATTTCAAAGTGGCTGAACGCTTCATCTGAGGAAATGGCTTTGTTTTTTAAATGTTCTGCCAGATACAGGTAATATAAGATTGAAGATGTATCAATAATTCTATGCGAGAAATATGTACTGAACGTTCTATTATTTCGGGAGAAGAAGACTTTTAGAAAATCAGCATCAAAGTGTACATTATGGCCGGCCAATGTGATTTTTCCCGGCTCAGGAAAGTGTTTGCTAATAAATGGTACTAATTTCTCTATCGCCTGGGAGGAGGATATTGCTGATTGCTTATGTTCATCAATATCAATCCTGTTAATCGATAAAGCTTCTTTGGTAACAGAGAGTAGGCCATCATTGATTAGTATCTCCTGTGAATCGACAATCTCCATATTCTCCCAAACAACCAAGGCCAATGATAAAAGCGAATGCTTATCCGGATCCAATCCTCCTGTCTCTGTATCAATAAATAACAATCTATCTTCCATCCTGGTAATATCTCTCATTTATTAAACCAAAGATAATAAAGTCTCATTTCCACCTTAGGCTCTTTAAGGAGGCATTTTTCATCCTTCCTTCGCCGAAAACAGATTACGGCTAATGCGGACAGCTCATGACCAAAGGACAAAAACCTTAATCCACTAAAACCTGACATTACAAATTTCGAATTGCCTGGAACAGGAGGATATGGTTTTATCTGCCATACTATTGTTTAGTTAACCTTTCATCTCCGGTTTTTCTGAAACACCATTGTTAACAGCATCATTTAAATATTGACTTTCAGCTCGATCCCTGGCTTTTTAAAATATGAAGCATTGATAAACAGTTCAAACAGACCTTAACTTTACACCGTGTTTATTGTTGCTTTTCTTTTTCTCTCAAAAAACACAACGAATAAAATTCCCAACGTCCACGGAGCCAATGCATAGGGAATTCTACCAATGTTTAAATGAATATAAGCGGCAAATACAAGCAGGAGGCTAATCACTCCCCATCTTTGTGTTCTATTGATAATAAACAAAAGTGAAGCAACTACTTCACTAATTCCTAATATCAGGCGTATGTAATCTGCTTGTTCAAATATGTTGAATTTTTCAATAGTACCCGAATTAAACAGCAATCTTAGGCTTAAAATTAAAAGCGCAATTCCTAATACATAGCGAAGAATCCTGTCAATATTGTTTCTTAGTATAAAGTTCAATTTTCTTTTTATTAATTGGTATTTAGCCCTTTAAGCACCATAGCTTGCCAATAAGGCAAGCATCGTTACATGGAGCAAGTTCATATCAGATTATGGATAATGGGTATAAGATATGATGCAAACAGAATAGAAAAGATACCAATCAAGACATAATGCATAGTTTTTCCTTTGAAATAAAAAATCTGCCAAATGGTTCGCCATAACCAAAATATCGAAATCATTAAATTAAGTCCAAAAGAAATTCCTTTGCTTTCACTTAATTCACTAACATAAAACACGGATATTATACCGAAAATAAAAAGTATTAATACCAGGGCAAGATGAATGGTGTGAAAAATTCGTCTATTAATGTCAGTAATTCGTCCGTAATCTTTTCCCCATCTAAATATTTTTGGGAATCGAATATGAAATATCGCCATAAATAATGTCAATATTCCGCCTACATAAATACTTACTATACTTATCATTAGAATTGAATTACTATTAGTTTTCTCAATACATGTCGTTTTGTAATAGCTTCACCATGCCCTTATTACAATTTTCTTTGTTATCGTCCGTATTCATGATATTGAAATTGTATGCCCTACTACTTTTCGGCTATGACAACAAGGCTAGTTAACTAGGTGTGAACGTTCCAAAGTGCCGTGTAGCCATTGTTAAACATTTTAAAATTACATTATTCATGATCCATTTCAAATTTTAATTATTGATGGCTTAGATACTCCGCCAATAATTGCAAAACGATGCCAAGCCAATTTTTCATAGCTTTGGTGGTGTCTATGTTCTTACTTTATCTTACTTTTTACATTGCCTAAAAAGCAAGCCAAAACGCTGGAAAAAACGATGCTTCTACGCGGAATGCACATCGAATTTCCGTTTATGCATTCTTTGAAATAATCTTCCTGTTGATTGATTTATCGTTTTTAAAAAAGCCTGCGCCGGCCCGCCATCTTTACCCCTTTTGGCAATTCTACTTTGTTGACAAATCGTTAATTTCTTACAAGTTTGGAGATTCGTTTTTCTCCTTGAGAACCTACTTCAACAAGGTAGATACCCGGAGCTTCATTTAATTCGAATTGGTGACTTGAAGCATTGATGTTTTCCTTCTCATAAATCAATTGTCCGCTAACACTATAGACATTTACTGATACATCTTTTAAGTTACCCAGTTGAATATTGACCAATCCCTGTGTTGGATTAGGTAAGATTGAAACTCTGTTAAATGGAATATAATCCTCCACGCCCACAAATGACTGACTTAACTTTAGAATAAAACAATCATCATTACCATTTGAAGTCAAATTGTTAGTTGCAGCACCCGGATCAAAATCTACCGTAAACTTAAAAGTTCCTGTTACATATACATTACCCGAAGGATTGGTATCTATGGAACTTACAAAATCCGATTGTTGTCCCCCAACTGATTTGGCCCAGATAAAACCGCCATTGGCATCCAACATTTGAATAAAAACATCATAACTACCATTTGATATCAAATTAAGGTTCGCCGCCCCCGGATCAAAATCCGGACTTGAAAAGTTTCCGGCTATATACACATTTTCATCTGTATCGCAGGTGATGGCATGACCATAATCCCAGATTTGGCCTCCCAATGATTTGGCCCAAATAAAAACCCCGTTAGCATCTAATTTCTGGATGAAAACATCGGCTTCACCATTCGAAGTTAAATTGAAGATTGATGGACCTGGATCAAAATCAACTATATTAATGTAAGATCCTGTTACATACAAATTTCCCGAGGCGTCTGTTGTAATAGCATTCCCACTATCCCAATGTGATCCTCCCATTGATTTAGCCCATACAAAGTCCCCGTCAGTATCAATTTTTTGGACGAAAATATCCGCTTCCCCGTTCGATGTTAAATTGAAAGTTGTGGTATTTGGATCAAAGTCTACAGTGAGAGAGTAATATCCAGTCACATACAAATCTCCCGAGGCATCCGCAACAATGGCATTGCCAAAATCCAAATAGGGCCCGCCCATTGATTTGGCCCAAATAAAATTCCCACTGGCATCTAATTTCTGGACATAAACATCAAGTTCTCCATTTGAAGTCAAATTGAAAGTTGCAAGGCCTGGATCAAAATCCGCTGTACCTGCAAAATCTCCGGTCATAATTATATTTCCTGAAAAATCCGTAGTGATTGACTTAACATGGTCATTTGCTGTTCCTCCTGTGGATTTTGCCCAAATAAAATCCCCATTGCCATCTAACTTTAGGATATAAATGTCATTCTCTCCATTTGAAATTAAATTAAAGGTACCGGCACCAGGATCAAAATCAACCGTGTCCCGATATTCTCCGCTTGCATAAATATTTCCATTCGCATCAGTAGTAATGGTATAGCCTGATTCATACGATGTTCCCCCGATTGACCTGGCCCAAATAAAACCACCAGAAGCATCTAACTTTTGTATGAAAAAATCACTTCCTCCATTTGATGTTAGATTAAAGCTTGCTATACCCGGATCAAAATCTACTGTACCATTGTAATATCCTGTTATATATACATTTCCTGTTGCATCTACGGTAATGGAGCTGCTATAATCATCTGAAGTACCTCCAATGGATTGCGCCCATTCTAAATTGGCTTCTTGCGCTTGAATTGCTATTGAGAATAGACTTATTATAAATCCCAAATAGATGATCTTAAAAGTTAATTGTTTTGTGAATGCTTTCATGTAGTTTGTTGTTTTATGCTTGCAAGCGTTTTTGGTTACGGCAACGCAGCAGTTAATTAGTTGTGGTTATTCCAGATTACCGGATAGCCGATGATAAATATTTTTAAAATTACATTATTCAGGAATCATTTTCAAATCTAATTCCAGATGGCTCGTGACAACCGCATCTTGTCAGGAGCTATCGGAACGATCCATCTGCCAGGCGCCTTAGATCAGATGCTTCAATTCCATATCTGCTACTAATTACTCTGAAATTGCGACTTGTCTTCCCGGATAGGCAGTCTTTTAGATGGCAGCTGTGGTGGATTTTTGGTTTCCCGCTGAAGGGGGACCGGCTATTTTGGTCGGTAGCCAAAATGAACAGAAAGAATAATTATATTCCATAATACCCCGGCAATATCATCGAAGTATTCAGAAGAATTAGAAATGATATCCAGCAAAGCATTTATTATTCCCCGGAAAATTTCTTGATCCCTCGTGTAACCTTTTTCTCATTCACTTCTTTTTGAAAAGAAAACTATTCAGGTTCAGCAATCAATCTGCCCTCCTATGTTAGAAGAATCGCTGCCGTTGAAGAAGCATGTCGCCTGTCTTATAAAAACCGTTCTATAATACAGATAATGCTATCGGTGGGAAGCAACAAGCGTTCATTGCAATTTAGTATACCAATATCATTGAGCAGTGGCGCTACCATAGTATTGCCGGAAGTAAATTAGAGCATCCCGTTATTCTGAACTTATTGAGTCACTATTTTTTTCGATTTTCAGAACAGCCCGCCACTCATGAAAAATCATATTCAGGAAACTGCGATCAATGGGATTCTTTGACAAACCATATACTGGTTGTTCAGATTCCGCTTCAAAGGTGCCAAATAATCTGTCGAATATGATGAGCGTATTTCCATAATTCTTATCGATATAAATAGGATTGACCGAATGATGGACCCGGTGATGAGAAGG
>Ga0233443_1001746_pt1 | contig 18043 bp, 17 predicted proteins | sample SI_123_September_2_FD_182784 | JGI IMG/M metagenome (GOLD analysis project Ga0233443, IMG submission 182784) | Seawater microbial communities from Saanich Inlet, British Columbia, Canada - SI_123_September2016_200_MG | ecosystem: Environmental > Aquatic > Marine > Inlet | place: Canada: British... | reverse complement strand
CTCTGACCATTTGGTACGTGCCTGGCAACGTACCTTTAAATTTCCTACACTAATTACCAATTGCTCTAATAATTACGGTCCTTATCAATTCCCTGAGAAGCTCATTCCCCTAATCATTCTCAATGCTTTAGAAGGCAAGGGATTGCCAATATATGGTGATGGCAAGCAAATACGCGACTGGCTGTATGTTGATGACCATGCAAGAGCATTACTACATGTTGCACTTACTGGTGAGATTGGTGAAACCTATAATATTGGCGGACATAATGAATTACATAACATTGAAGTCGTGAAAACTGTTTGCAGTATTTTGGATGAATTAGTGCCAAGCAAACTTGATGGTGTTGATCAATATGAACAACTTATTACTTATGTAGGCGATAGAGCGGGGCATGACGTCAGATATGCGATTGATGCTACTAAGATCGACAAAGAGCTAGGTTGGGCACCAGATGAAACTTTTGCAACAGGTATTCGAAAAACAGTGCAGTGGTATTTAGATAATAATATTTGGTGTGATCGAGTAAAGGATGGAAGTTACCAAGGTGAAAGATTGGGAGTAATCGAGCAATGAAGGGAATAATATTAGCAGGTGGTTCAGGCACACGCCTGTATCCACTAACCAAAGGTGTATCAAAGCAACTAATGCCAATCTACGATAAGCCAATGATTTATTATCCATTGTCAGTATTGATGCTTGCCGGCATACGAGAGGTGCTTATTATATCTACAGTTGAAGATCTACCAAGATTTGAACAACTCCTCGGAAGCGGATCTGATTTTGGAATGAAATTTGAATACATTGTACAACCCACTCCAGATGGGCTTGCACAAGCATTTATATTAGGTAAAAATTTTATTGGTGCAGATGATGCTTGTTTAATTCTAGGAGATAATATTTACTACGGACATGGACTTCCTGAAATGCTTGAATCGGCTGTAAATAATGCAAAAGATAACAAAGCAACTGTATTTGGCTATCATGTGCATGATCCAGAGCGTTATGGTGTGGTTGAGTTTGATAGCACTGGAAAAGCACTTACTATTGAAGAGAAACCCTCCAAACCTAAAAGTAATTACGCAGTAACTGGCTTATATTTTTATCCGAATGACGTGCTTAAAAAAGCAGTTGAAGTTGTGCCATCTGATAGAGGTGAATTGGAGATTACTACAATCAATCAAATATATCTTGATGAGGATCGTTTAACTGTTGAGTTAATGGGAAGGGGTTATGCTTGGCTAGATACTGGCACACATGAGAGTTTGTTAGAAGCATCTACCTTTATTGAAATTATTGAAAGAAGGCAAGGCCTAAAAGTAGCGTGTATTGAAGAAATTGCCTTTGAAATGGAATATATCAATAAAGAGCAACTTATCAATCTTGCAGAGCCATTAAAGAAGAATCAATACGGTCAATATTTGTTGAAACGAGCTGAAGAAGTTAAATGAAATTCATTCCCCAGTCAATTGCTGATGTTGTTTTGATTGAACCAACTATTCATAGCGATGATCGCGGGTACTTCATGGAAAGTTTTAAACAAGATGTATTTGAAGGCGCGATAGGCTATAAAATAAATTTTATTCAAGATAATGAATCTAAATCTAATAAAGGTATTTTGCGTGGACTGCACTATCAATTGCCACCTTATACTCAAGCTAAATTGGTTAGAGTTATTAAAGGCAGTGTATTAGATGTAGCAGTTGATATTCGTCAAAATAGCGATACATTTGGTCAACATGTATCATTAGTTCTATCTGAAGAAAATAAAAAACAATTATTCGTACCTAGAGGCTTTGCACATGGATTTGTTGTTTTGAGCAAGGAGGCTATTTTTTCTTATAAGGTAGATAACTATTATGCTGCCCAGCACGAACGATCCATCATTTGGAATGATCAAGATTTAGATATTGATTGGCAATTGAATGGTAAGAGTTTATTTTTGTCTACTAAAGACAACCAAAGTGTTGTATTTAAAAATGCAACGTATCTTTAAATAAGAGTATTGGAAATATGATTAATATTTTTCAACCATCCCTCGGGGAAAAAGAGTTAAATAAAATAAAAGAGGTTTTTGATTCTAATTGGCTTGGGCGTGGCAGTGTCGTGCATGAATTTGAAGCAAAGTTTGCAGAAAATTTATCATCCAATAAGGATAATTTTTATGCAACTACTTGTTGCACCGAAGGACTATTCTTGGCAGCAGAGTTGTTTAATTTTCAGCCAGAGGATGAAATAATTGTTCCTACAATTAGCTTTATTGCTGCAGGAAGTGCAGTGGTTGACTCAGGCGCAAAGTTAGTGCTATGTGATGTGGACAAGCGTTCGTTGAATGCAACTGTTAAAACTATTTCAGAAAAGATAACCAGAAACACTAAGGCAATAATATTAAACCACTATGGTGGTCATCCATGCGATATGGATGATATTCTTAATCTTGCAAGAAAAAACAACCTTTATATCATTGAAGATAGTGCATGCGCCGTTCAGAGTTTTTATAAAGGCAAAGCGTGCGGTACTATGGGAGATATGGGGCTGTGGTCATTCGACGCAATGAAGTCTATAGTAACTGGTGATGGTGGCATGGTGTATTTGCATTCCAATGAATTAATGGAAAAAGCACAAGAACAATGCTATTTGGGCTTACCAGCAAGATCAACGAGTGGTGTAGATAAATCATCAGAGGGTGATGATATCTGGTGGGAAGTTCAAATTAATCGACCAGGTCGTCGAAGCATCATGAATAACGTTACTGCAGCGATGGGCGTGGTGCAAATGGATAGACTTCAAGAATTTACCGATAGAAAAAAAGAAATTTACGAAGCTTATGACAACGCTTTTTCTTCTATTGACTGGATAAATATCCCACCAAAGTTGATTGAGGGCTGTATAAATTCATACTACTTTTATTGGATCCAAGTCACAGAAAGAAATAAATTGGCGCATTATTTGAAAGAGCATGGGGTGTATACAACGTTTAGATATTGGCCATTAAGTAGGGTTGATTATTTTCCTGGGAACAATCCATTAGATTTTCCAAATACAGAGTATGCTGCTGAAAATACATTGAATTTACCAATTCATCAGAATTTAAGTGATAATGATGTGAATAAAATAATATCTCTAATTATTAATTTTAAAGCGGAGATGTGATGCTGACATTAGACAAATGCTACATAATTTCGGAAATTGGAGTAAATCATGGTGGCTGTGTGGAAACAGCAAAAAAAATGATCAAAGCTTCAAAAGAGGCTGGGGCAAACGCTGTTAAGTTTCAAACATTCACAGCAGAAGCGTTAGTTAGCCGAAAAACACCCAAAGTTGAGTATCAAAAACTAACTACAAATAAAGATGAAAGTCATTTTGATATGATTAAAAGTTTGGAGTTTAAAAGGGACGATCATTTACCAATTATCAGTTATTGCCAATCTCTTGATATTGATTTTATTTCCACTCCATATGATATTGAAAGTGCACATTTTTTAGATAAACTTGGAGTTGATATCTTTAAAACTGCATCGGCAGATATTGTTGATCTTCCTTTACACGAGTTCTTAGCGAGTACAGGTAAGAATGTAATTATCTCAACTGGTATGGCAACATTAGGGGAGATTGAATCAGTTCTTAATATCTATAGACGTAACAATAACAACAACGTAGTTTTGTTACATTGTGTGTCTAACTACCCATGTAAGTTTGATAGTTTAAATTTAAAAGTAATACAAACACTCCAACATTCTTTTCATGTTCCAATTGGATATTCAGACCACGCTATGGGGGTTTATCCAGCAGTGATATCAGTGGCGTTAGGTGCCAGGGTGATAGAAAAACATTTTACCCTTGACAAAGATATGATTGGCCCAGATCATAAGGCATCTAGTACACCAGAAGAATTTAAAGCTTTAGTTGAGGCTATAAGAATGGCCGAAATAAGCCTTGGAAGTCCAGTAAAGCAAGTTCAAGACGAAGAAGTTCAGATGCGGTTAGTTTCTAGAAAGAGTCTATTTGTATCAAAAAATATTGCGAAAAATACACTGATTTGTGAAGACGACCTCACGTTAAAAAGACCGGGCACAGGTCTGAGTGCGGATTTAATCTCTAAAATTGTTGGTACAAAAGCTCTTCGGACTCTCAAGCAAGGTGAAATGATTCAGTATGGCGATTTTTCATAATGAGTAAAAAAGATCAAGGAATTTTATTGATAGGTTGTGGAGGACATGCTAGGTTTATATTGTCCATCTTAAATAGTAATGACTATAAAGTAGCTGGTTTAATCAATCTAGAAGAGAGTTTTGACTCAGAAGAAGTGATTATGAATACACCTGTTGTTGGTTGTCGTCGTTCTTTGCCCCAGCTCCGTAATCAAGGGTTTAAAATAGTGGTTTTGGCGATAGGAGACAATACAATACGTAAAGAATTGTATACCGAGGTGGTTGGATTGGGTTTCAAGCTACCATGCATAATACATTCATCAGCCATTGTGGATGAATCGGTATTAATGGGAATAGGTAATGTGATAGGCCCTAATGTGGTTATCGGTGCTGAGGTAAAAATTGGTTCTAATAACATCATTAATTCGGCGGCTACAGTTGAACATCAGTCTGTCATTGGTAGTCATTGCCACGTCTCGCTATCTTCGATTCTTTGCGGCGCTGTTCGTATTGGAGATGAAGTGTTTATTGGTGCTAATAGCACAGTCATTGACAAGGTTTCTATAGTGAACAATACTATCGTAGGTGCAGGAACAAATGTAATAAGAAGTATCCATGAAAATAACGCAACTTTTGTAGGGAATCCAGGAAGGATGGTAAGAAAATGATTTATGTATCAACTGGAGGGCATAGGCATTGGTCATTTGATCAAACGGTTAAGCATTTATCCGAAGTTGGGATAAATGCATTTGAATTATCTGGCGGTGTTTTTGTTGCAGATATTGAAACTAGACTTAAAAATATATCCCAGGAATACAACGTTACTCTACATAATTATTTTCCGCCTGCTAAAGAGCCATTTGTATTTAATTTAGCATCTTTAGACGATGAAATTGTTAATAAAAGCATGGAACATGCCAAATGTGTTATTGATTTAACATCATTGGTTGGGTCTAAGTACTACAGTTTTCATGCTGGATATTTAATAGACCCTGTGGTTAATGAGCTAGGAAAGAAAATTAATCAACGAAAGATTAATGATAGAGAAGAAAGTAAACACATTTTTATAAAAAGAGTTAACGAATTATCACGCTATGCAGCTAATAAAGATATAGAGCTTTTGATTGAAAACAATGTGCTTTCATATAATAATTATCATGAATTTAAAGATAACCCACTATTAATGGTTGACCAGAAAGAGACTGAAGAAATTATTAATAAAACTGATGATAATGTTGGATTGTTGATTGATGTTGCTCATCTAAAAGTTTCGGCTAACACATTAGGGTTTTCAGCCGAAAAGTATTTAATGAATTTTAAGGAAACAGTAAAAGCCTATCATTTTAGTGACAATCAAGGTTTGGAAGATAGTAATGACGTGATTAGCAATGATTCTTGGTTTTGGCCTTATATTAATCACGATTTAGATTATTATTCTCTTGAGATTTATAATGCTAGCGCACAAGTATTAAAACAGCAATTAGAATTAACTATGACGCATTTAAACTAATATGGTAAAAATTCAAGATCTGTGTATCGAGTCTAATCAAAATATTCTAGCTTGTATGGAATTGTTAGATAAGAATGCACAAGGAATAGTTTTTGTAGTAAACAAAGGCCGACTTTTAGGATCATTATCGGATGGTGATATACGTAGGGCGATTATTTCTGGCGCTAATAATAATGATTGCATTGCAAAGTATGGTAATAAAGAAGTTGTTGCCTTGCAAGTGGGTGTATCAGAGGAAGAGATTCAAAAAAAATTATTAAAAGGTATAAAAATAATACCTTTGTTGGATGATAAAGGTATTGTAGTGGATTATGCCTCTATATTTAGGTTGCGCAGTTTTCCAGTAATGGAGCCGTTACTTGGTGGGAATGAATTAGAATATGTAACCGAATGTATAAAAACAAATTGGATATCTTCACAAGGAAAGTATGTATTGCAATTTGAGGAGATGTTGCAACAACAGTGCAGTGTTGATTATTGTTTAGCTACAAGCAATGGGACTGTTTCTTTGCATTTGGCACTTGTTTCGTTAAATATTGGTATAGGGGATGAGGTTATCGTCCCTAATCTTACTTTTGGCGCATCTGTCAATTCTATTATTCATTCAGGTGCTACACCTGTCCTAATCGATGTAGATTTAGATTCATGGAATATTTCACCTGAATTAATACGCGCAGCTATAACACCTAAGACTAAGGCGATCATGCCTGTTCATATTTATGGAAATCCATGTGATATGGATGGAATTATGAAAATTGCAAAAGAATACGATTTGAAAGTAGTTGAGGATTGTGCAGAAGCGTTAGGGTCCGAAATCAACGGTCAACCGGTTGGTAGTTTTGGGCACGCGGCTGCTTTTTCATTTTTTGCTAATAAAGTAATAACATGTGGAGAAGGTGGTGCGGTAATATTCAAAGAAAAATCAGCCTATCAAAAAGCAATACTGTTACGTGACCATGGAATGTCAAAAAACAAGAGGTATTGGCATGAAGAGGTTGGATACAATTATCGCTTGACCAATATTCAGGCAGCTATAGGGTGTGCACAACTAGAACAATTTTCCTCTTTCAAAGATAAACGTAAAAAAATATTTTCCAGTTATGATAACATCCTTATTCCAACAGGCATGTTTAAAAGGCCGTTAATCAAAAAAGATAACTGCGAGAGTTATTGGATTTATACTATTTTGATTAATAAAGATGTAAACATGGACCTTCTAGCAGAAAGATTGCGAAAAAATAGAATTGATTCTAGGCCAGTATTTTATCCTATGAACCAAATGCCAGCTTTTTCAAATTTAAAAATCTTCAGTTCGTTAGAAAATAGCGAGTTTATTTCATCTAAGGGAATTAGTCTTCCATCTCATATATCTTTAACAAAAAATGAAATCTCTTTTATATGTAAAGAGCTACTTAACATACTGAATGAATTATCGAACTAATGACAAATGTATAAGCAAAAAAAGATCATAGCAGTAATTCCTGCTAGAGGTGGGTCAAAAGGGCTGCCTAATAAGAATATCAAGAATATGCATGGAAAGCCTTTAGTTGCATGGACTATTGAATCAGCACAATCTTCAAAACTATTGGATAGAGTATTTGTTTCTACAGATAGCAAAAAGATTAGAGATGTTTCTATTGATTGTGGGCTGGAAACTTCTTTTATGCGCCCATCAGTTTTTGCTCAGGACAGCTCTCCATCTTGGGAGGCAGTAATTCATGTATTAGATGAATTTAAGAAACAAGGTGAAGAGTTTGATTATATTGCCATGCTTGAGCCAACCTCTCCTTTGAGAAAAAAATATGATATTGATAATGCTATTAGAAAACTAATAGATAGTAACAATACTGAAACATTGGTTAGTGTGGGTGAAGTGCATATGGAGCATCCAACAATTGTAAAAAAAATAGATACTAAAGGCTTGGTAAAGTCATATATTGATGATTCAGAGGAAATATATCAGCGTCAACAAGCTGATAACGCATACTTTCCGTATGGTGTTATATATTTGAGTACAGTGGAGTCGTTTTATTGTCAAAAAAAGTTTTATACAAGTAAGACAATTCCGTATTTTATAGAGCGCTGGCAGAATTATGAGATAGATGATCTGCTAGATTTTAAGATTGTGGAAGAAATTATAAAAATTAACGAGGAAAAATAATGGGTGATTTATCATGGCGTTTTGATGAAAATGAATATACATATGTAAAAGAGGTGCTGGATTCAGGGTTTGCTAGCGGAACAAGTGGAAATATGAATACACGTCTTGAGAGGGCGTTTTCAGAAAGGTTTGACAGTAAGTTTGCAATTACTGCAAATTCAGGAACAACAACCCTGCATGCGGCGTTATGGGCACTAGGGGTAAGGCATGGTGATGAAGTTATTGTAACACCATTGACTGTAATTTCATGTATGAACGCCATACTGTACTGTAATGCGATACCTGTTTTTGCAGATATTGATCCAGATACTTTTAACATTGATCCTAATAGCATTCGTAAGTGCATCACATCAAAAACAAAAGCAATTATGCCAGTTCATCTTTATGGCCAAGTTTGCGACATGACGGAGATTATGAAAATTGCTAAAGAGCACAATATAGGTGTTATAGAAGATTGTGCACAGTGCTTTTTGGGAAAGCACAATGGTAAGATCGGAGGCACATTTGGGGATATTGCAAGTTGGAGTTTTGAAAACTCAAAGCATTTAACTACCGGAGACGGAGGAATTCTAACATGTAATGACGAAGAAATTGGAGACAATTTAAGAAGATTAACTTGTCAAGGTTTTAGAAATGCAACAGCAGTTAGTGGAAAGATTAGAGCATCTAAAGATTTATTTCAAAATCCAAACTTTAAAAGACATTCGCAATTTGGATTTATGTATAGGTTGCCAGAAGTAGCTGCTGCATTAGGCCTTGCGCAGATTGAAAAAATAGACTGGTTTGTCCAGCTAAGAATTCAAATGGCTGATATGTATCGACAAGTAATAGATGAGTGCGGATGTAGTTGGATCAAACCACAGAAAATTCCAAAAGGTGATATTAATAGTGCCTATGCATTTGCTGCTACACTGGAAAATGATAGTATTAGCTGGGAAGAATTTCGTTTGAAATTTATTGAAAATGGAGGAGATGGTTTTTATGCTGCTTGGACTCTTTGCTACCAGGAGGATTCAATAAGTGATGTGCGAGACTTTTTAAAGCCAATTGGACTTAATGAACGTTTTAATACTGATAAAGGGATATGTCCAAATGCGGAAAGGATCCAGAAGAAGATCATGCAGTTTACAACAAATCAGAAAGATGTGCCTGAAATGAAGGTTCAGGCAGATGCTTTGCGAAAAACAATACTTTATTATTTATAGCGTTTATTTGGTAATTTTTATGACTTTTAAAAAACAATTTGATTTAACTGGAAAAGTTTCTGTTGTAACTGGGGGTTGTGGAATCTTAGGGAAAAGATTTTGCGCCGGTTTAGCTGAGTTTGGTTCCAATGTTGCTGTGGTAGATATTGATGAGCAAGAGGCAAATAATTACGCAAGGGAGATTGCTGCAAAATACAGTGTGAAAAGTATAGGGGTTGGGTGCGATGTTAGTGATCAGAAATCAGTTAAAAGCATGACTGTAAAAGTTGAAAGAGAGCTGGGAGAAATTGATATTCTTCACAATAATGCCGCAGCCAAGGGGCATAGTTTGAAAAATTTTTTCACCTCATTGGATGAGTATTCTATTGAAACGTGGAGAGAGGTAATGGCTGTAAATTTAGATGGAATGTTCTTAGTTGCACAGGCAATAGGATCTCTAATGGCCAAACGAGGGTCGGGATCTATTATTCAAACGTCATCAATTTATGGTGCCACTATGGGGCCAGACCAAAGCATATATCAAGGCTCTAATTATCTGGGCATGTCAATAAATACCCCGCCAGTATATCCTGCGTCAAAGGCCGGCGTTGTTGGGCTATCACTTTATTTATCAACATACTGGGCGGATTGCGGAGTTAGGGTTAACACTCTTACTCCTGGAGGGGTTGAAAGTGGCCAAAACAAAGAATTTAATAATAGATACTCTAATAGAGTCCCCATGAGGAGAATGGCCAACAAGGATGAAATGGTTGGAGCATTAATATTTCTAGCATCTGATGCTTCAAGTTATGTCACTGGTCAAAATATTATGATAGATGGTGGCCTTAGTGCTTGGTGATAGTAAATTTGATTAATAAATAAAGTGTTGAAGAAATATTCAGTTACCTTTGCAGGCCAAATATTGGTATATATTGCCGGATTTCTATTAATTCCCATTATTGTGAAGACATCTGGAACTGAAGTGTATGGTGCATACGTTATTATCGTATCTTTTTTAGGAATTCTTACTGGAGTCTCTAGCCTTGGCACTGGGTTTTTGGTAAAGAGATTTTTGCCAAGTATTGACAATAAGGAGGAGAGAGCAAATATTTTTTATCCGCAATTTTACTTCAATATTTTATCCGCAATTTTATTGGGTATTATTGCATTTTTATCATTTTCAATAATAGAGGAGCACCTTCTTGGAGTTGACGTTGACTTTGATGAATACCTTGTTGTTCTGTACTTAATACTTTATATTTTGTACACACAGACTACGGATGTATTTAGATATACTCACAAAGTGAATTTATTCAATATATCTACAACTTTATACCCATATATTTTTTTAATTATAATTGTTTTATGGTACAGGTTTGATGAGATCATTACGATCAACACCCTAATTATTTCTCAGATAATTGCTCTGGCAGTAGTTTTTGTTTCATTATTATTGCCATCAATTAAGTCTGTCAGTTTTAAGCTCACTTGGTATAAAAAATATACATTTATTAAAGATATAAAATACGGGTTTCCACTTATGATTGTGGTTATTTTCGAGTTAATTATAAGCGTATCAGACCGCTATGTGATAGCTAGTTATATGGATCTTGATTCTGTAGCGTTTTATACGATTGCATATTCAGTTAGTTCGATACCACTTCTACTGCCTAAGGTCATAGGCATTGTTCTCCCACCCATAATGTCTAAGCTTAAAGATAAGGGCGGGAAAGATAAAATTGCCCTAATGATAAATTCAGCTTTATTTATCTTTTGTATGATTATATTTCCATTTACGATTGGCGTAATAATGTTGGGGGATCCACTATTGTCATTGTATACAAACAAAGAAACAGCAGCGGCAGCGGCAGGGCTATTGCCCATCATAACTATGGCAATTTTCTTTTATGGAGTAGGATCGATTTTAAGCAGTATTCTTTTTGTGGATATGAAGACAAAAAGCATCTTTCTGGCAAATAGTGTTGCAGGGCTATTAAATTTGATTGCTAATATTGTAATTTTTAGCATTATTAATGATATTTATGTTGCTGCGTGGACGACATTCTGTAGTTATTTTTTGTATATGGTTTTAATATATAGTCAAATTAACAAAGAGTATGTAATTAAATTATTGAATATAAAGATAGTAAAAATCGCACTTTCTAGTTTTATTATGGCTATGGCTTTGTACTTTATAAAGTCTTTAAACTTTGATTTTTATACAATTGAAGGTCTTGTATTTGGTGTAGTGATTGGATGTGTTGTGTATATTGGATCTTTATTCGTTAGCAGGGCGATTGTATACAAAGATATTTTGTTGTTAATAGGTAAAAATAGTATTGAATTGGAGAGTGAATAAATGCGAATTAGTAATTGTAGGATATGTGGCAGTGAGAAATTGATTGAAACATTGGATTTAGGTATGCAGCCCTGGTGTAATGATTTTGTTTTAAAGGATGAATTAAAAAATGTAGAAAAATACCCGCTCTCCACAGTTTATTGTGGTAAATGTAGTACATTTCAAGTTCAATATACAGTACCAAAAGAGATTATGTTTAAAGATCATACTTATTTATCAGGCTCTAATGCAAGTATGCCAAAACATTTTCAAAAAATAGCAGACAGGGTTTGTAATAACTATATTCCAGATGCTAAATTTGTGGTTGATATAGGTAGTAATGATGGTACCTTGCTCAAGACATATAAAAATAAAGGATTGGATGTATTGGGTGTAGAGCCATGCACTAATGCTGCTAATATAGCTATTGAAGAAGGTATTTCAACAAAAAAATCCTTTTTTAATTACGATGTGGCGCAGGAAATATATGAAGATATGGGCTATGCAGATATTATTTCTGCCGCTAATGTATTCTATCATGTTGAAGAGTTGCATGATATTGTTAAAGGTATAAAATTCCTTTTAGACAAAAATGGAGTGTTTGTTGTCCAGGGCACATATTTGCCGAATTTAATTGAGCGCAATGAGTTTGATATTATTTATCATGAACATCTATTGTATTACCGTATTGAGAATTTAAATTATCTTCTTAATATGCATGATCTTGAAGTATTTGATGTAGATTTTGAAGAGGTGCATGGAGGATCTATGATTGCCTATATTGGGCACTTGTCGCATAGGAAAATTTCTGATAACGTTGTAAAGCAAATACAATATGAGAAATCATTAGGATATGACACAATAACCCCATATAAAAACTTTTCTAAACGAGTGGAAGATGTAAAAATTAGTCTTAATAAGCTTTTAAATCAACTGATCAATGAAGGAAAGACGGTATATGCTTATGGCGCTCCAGCAAAAGGTACGGTTTTATTAAACTATTGTGAAATTGACTCTAATTTAATTCCGGTTTCTGTAGAAGTTAATAAGGCTAAGATAGGCAGGTATTTTCCTGGAGTTAATATTGAAGTTGTAGACGAAAGCAAAGTAGAAGAGCCAGATTACTATCTACTATTGTCTTGGAACTTTTTAGATGTATTTAAAAAAAGTAAACAGTTTGTTGAAGGCAAAAGGAAATTTATTGTGCCTGTTCCAACCCCAGAGATTGTTAGTAATTGAAAATAAAAAGAGCAACCATTGTTGAAATCTATGGCCACCATGTTTATGTGGAGACCTTGGCGCGTATACTGCTTGACTTAGGTATCGAAGTTACAGTAGCATGCACAGCGCCGATTAAAAGTAATTTGAGACAATACTTTAAAAAAGACGGGTCCGATATAAGCATAATTCTACCAAATAAGGGTGAAAATGATTTCCATTTTTTAAGGAGACTACGAGCTACTGTTGATAGTAATGGCACCGATATTGTGTTTTTAAATACACTACAAGGGTTCGCTATAGTAAAGTTATTTTTTTTCCGACCTAATGTTATGACAGTTGTTACTAATGGAAGGCTATCAGAATGGTTCGGTAGAAAGTATAAATTGATAGGTCATAATAATATACGTGATTTAGTGTATTACAATTACTCGCATTTTTTCTTACAAAGAATTGTTAAACGTATAGATAATATGATATTCCATACACCACAAGCTGTTAATTATGCAAGAGAGAATGGCTACAAAGGAAATATTGCCAAACTTCCATTTTCATTATATAGCGCACCTGAATATGTAGAGCAGAATAAAACATTTCATATTGTTGTAACAGGAAGTATTGAAGAAAAAAGTAGAGATTATATCGGGCTTTTAGATGCAATCTTGAATCTTGACGAGAATTTACACCCTAGATTTCGTTTGGTGTTATTAACCAGGCAAAAACAACACAGTTATGGAATCAAGGTTAAAAATTCTATAACAGAATTATTAAAAATAGGAATAGATGTTAAATTTTATGATGATTGGGTCCCTGAAGAGGAATTTGTTAAACAAACAAAAAATTCCGACATATTGATTAGCCCTATTAAGTATGAAACATATTATGCGTGTGGCGAGCTTACTAGCGCTATTGTAGATGCAGTTAGACAAGGGAAGCCATGTATTTATCCTGCGGGATATTTACCTGATTATAGAATTCAATCAAGTTCGTTATTTTACAATCATATAGAAGATGTTAAAAATATTATTGAAAATTTGATTGTTAACCCAGAAAGGTTGTCTAAGTTAAAGAAAAATGCGATTATCAATGCTGAGCATTATTCATTAAATTCTACATCTAAAGAATTGGCTTTTTTTTTAGAAGAGGTTAGAGATTCACGCAGTGATTCATAATTGGAAATGAAAAAAACATTGGTACTTTTTAGATTGGGACATATTTATTCATTTTGGAGTGCTGGTCAATACAATGTATTGGAGTTATTACAAGATTATGATGTTTGCTTACTGGTAAGTAAAGAGTATAAAGAAGATATTAAATTTCAGAAATTTGTGAGTAATAACAATATCAAAGATGTTCTGTATGAGCCTACCCTTAAAAAGAACAATATAAAAAATTGTAAAAAATATTACTCTGTAATTTTTAATTATTTTTTGAAGAAAAAACCAGATATAGTTATTCAAAATGATTATATAGAAGTGCAAAATATGTATATTTTTTGCATATCAAAACAATTAAATAATGATAGAGTTCATGTAGTTTTGTCTATGTCAGCACCTAGTAGTGACTGGACATTTTCTTTATTGTATGAGTCTAGATTTCGTAGAATAAAATCTATTCTACGAAATTCTTTTTTATCAAAACTTGTTTTGAATGCTGTAAACAAAGAAAAGATTGCTGAAAGTTTGTTACACAATTACATTATTCCGGTAATTATTGGGATTAAGCGACCATATCTTGTCACTTCTTATTATCATAATATTGACAACATACCCAGATACGTACCATTTGATTATTTCTTCACGAATGATAAAAATGAAGTTGGCTATCTTAACAAATTGCTATCACACCTTACTCGAAATGTTATTGAGGTGGCGCCAGCACAATATAGTCTAAATAAGCATAAATCTTTGCCGGATAACTCTTCAGGTATGTTTTTTGCTCCTAGTTTGTTGTTATTAGGTGGTATTAACGATGACGAAGAGGAATTGTGGGAAAAATGGGTTAAATGTTTAAGAAAGATCATGGAACAAGAGAGTGTTGAAAATATTGGAATTAAATTTCATCCATCTTTAAAAAAAAATCAGCCAAGAGAATTGCGAATAATGAAAGAATATTTTCAACAAAAAATACCAGAATCCGTTATTTATGATGAGAGTCTTAGTGCGGATGCACTTGTCAAAGAATATCGGATTATAGTTGGCGATGCATCAACCATATTGCTACAGGCTCGGTCTTTAAAAGATAGAAAGATTATTAGTGTAGATTTTAACAATATTCCAGGAAGTGGCAGTATGAAGAAATATTCTGAAATAAACTATTTCAAAGAAGAAAAAAATATTTCTGATTTATTTGAATGCGAAATTAAAGTATGTAAGTATAAGACAAACAAAAAATCATTATTAAATTATCTTAAATTAGCATGCAAATAACACGCAATATTTTAATTATTGGAAGTGAGGGTTCGGCTGGTCAAGTTATATTTGACGTGCTTAATAAAGATAGTAATAATACCGTATTTCGCATGGGAAGATCTTTACCAAAACAAGATTATGATAAAGATACCTTTTTGCATGTTGATCTTAATAATATTCTATCTTGTCGTCTAATTGAAGAAAAATATTCTTTTGAAGCGGTGATATATTTAGCAGGTATTTGGCATGGTAAGACACTTGAGATGAGCAACCTTATAGAAAACCTCTCTCCTTTCAATAATTTTATTAATACTATTGCAAAATCTGCAAAGCATATCATGTATTTTTCTTCATCAGCAGTGTATGGGGAAAATAATGAGTTCAATGAAGTGTTATTAGGAGAAATGCCTAATAGCTCTTACGGAGTATCAAAATTACTAAGCGAACACTTTCTGGTTGATTTTTGTCAAAAGAACTCTAAATATTATACAATTTATAGGCCATTTCATATCACCTCACTTGTTGAGAAGTATAATCCGGGTAGGTCTCATGTTGTTACTGATTTCATTTATAAAATAAATGAACATGGCAGGGATATTGAATTAAATAGAGCCGGCTTCGAAGACATATGGATACCCTTTACTTGGGCCCATGATATAGGGCTTGCTATAAAAAATTCTATTGGAGATCCTAGAATTTATGATCAGATATTCAACATAGGGTCAACCTATACGTACTCATTAGCTCAATTAGAAAAGCTTATTGTAGATTCTCTTTTTCAAGATAATGATAACCACCTGGAAGATTTTGATTTAACTCCAAGGAGTGTTGATTATTTTGATAAAAGTAATGAAGTGTTTGACGGGTGTTTTAACACTAACTTATCTACAATGATCAGCGAGTATATTACTTTTAATAACATAAGGAATTTATGAAAATAGACAATATAGAAACATATATAGATGAAAGAGCTAGTAGATTTTTTGATATTTTCCCATGCCTAGAAGGGCAAATTACTATTTCTTCAATTAATCCTAAGCAATTTAGTGGATGGCATATGCATAAGCTACAAACAGACTGGTTTTCTGTTGTCAAAGGAAGGGCAAAAGTTTCTGTTATAAGCCCCTCAGGAGAGGTTTTTGAATATGTGCTAGATGCAGATGAGCCAAGAACGGTTGAGATCCCTCCACTTCATTTGCACTGCTGGTTGTCTTTTGATTGTGAAACAGTCTTGGTTTATTACTTGAGTAGAAAGCATGATGAAGAAGATGAATTTCGTGTGACTGAAGAAGAAATATTTGAGAAATTTGGCTACAAAATTTAAATATCTATATGTCAATTGAAATCCCATTCTTTTCAATACTAATACCATCATATAACAGGCCTGACGAACTAAGCCGATGTATAGGATCTATTATTGTTGGGCCTTTTGAAGATTATGAAATAATTATCTCAGATGACAACTCCCCTAGGAAAAGTGAAATAGAAGCAGTGGTTCAGTCATTTGGCAGTGGCGGAAAAATTCGATTTTACCAGCAGGCTTCTAATTTAAAAGAGCCAGATAACAAGAACTTTCTAGTGAATCAGGCTAGAGGGCAATTCAATATTATTTTGGGAGATGACGATACCCTGGCTAAGGAGGCATTGTCATATTTGTATAATTATATTGACATTGAGCCAAAGAGCGACATTTATGGTTTTGGGTATAGAGTGGTCGATGAACATGGCGGGCATCTGTCAGTTAATCGCTCATCTAGATCAGTGCATCTAGAGGGCCATGTGTCCCGTTTAAAGCTGCTAGAGGCTGGTCTATTACCTATGGCGATTTTCCATCCAGCAACATTTTGTTGCCGTGCCGGCGTTGAGAAATCACTTCCATACAGTACACAGGTAGGTATTGGTGAGGATCTATTCTTCTTGCTGGAGGCAGTACTTAATAATTATTCGATTACCGTTGTTCCAAAAACTCTATTTAATTGGAGAAAGGTGCAAGATATAGCCTCAGTCAAACAAGGGAATCAGTCTGCGGAATATTTGGCGAGTTTTAAATCAAAACTTTTAATGTATGAGCGATTACTTTCGTATTCTGATGCTCCTCAGTGGATCGCGAGACATATTAGAACCATGGATTATCGATTCAAATTTTTATATGTTGAGTTACTTAGAGATGATGCATTCTCAGATGCAACTGAACATGTCATGGATGTCGACATGGTAAAGGAACTTTCCTCTATAAAAGCATCATTTTTCTGGAAGTTAAAGTTATTGCTTATTCGCTTTTCCAGATTTTTTGATCTTGTTTCTCTAGTAGGTCTGCCGCATGCATTGTTAACTCTTACTGCCTCATATTCAGATAGAAAAAATTAACATACAAAAGACTAATATGCTACCTAAAAACGACTTTCAGTGTCTCTAAATAAGCTAGTGCATTACTTTTTAGTGGTGACACTAATAGGATCGGGTTTTGTTTCGCTGTATTACCGAATTTTAGGAGTGAAAGTTTTTTTATTTGATTTTCTGGGCGTTCTGTTTATAGTCATAATTTCGATATATTTTATTAGTCTAAATACTATAAAGAGTTCGACACTTAAAGAAGTGAGCCCTCTTATATTCCTAATTTTACTGGTGTTTTTGACGGATACTCTATCAGTGTTAGGTGTATTAAGTAGTGGACATCAAGATTCCATGGGTCAGTTTGTTAAGGGAATTTCCCATTCAATGTTTTTAACAGTATTTATTATATTTTTTTTGGTATTTAACGCTCTTAATGATTATAAATATTCAAAAAGTTACCTTAAAATTTTCATTTTTACCATGCTGTTATCATGCCTTTATCAGTTTACATCTATATTCCTTGATTTGGGTTATGATGTTAATTTGGATGAAATAGTATGGCCTTTGCTAAGTTTTGGTTCATGGGCTTCGAATGGGCAGGATGCCCACATAGGAAGCGCGGGGTTGACGTTCGTTCGTCACGGCGGTTTCGCGGTAAACCCCAATTTGTTGGTGGCACAATTAGTCAGTGTTATTCCTATTACTTTGGCCGTAGCTAAATCTTCGTCAATAAAGACG
>Ga0233443_1001745_pt1 | contig 18055 bp, 14 predicted proteins | sample SI_123_September_2_FD_182784 | JGI IMG/M metagenome (GOLD analysis project Ga0233443, IMG submission 182784) | Seawater microbial communities from Saanich Inlet, British Columbia, Canada - SI_123_September2016_200_MG | ecosystem: Environmental > Aquatic > Marine > Inlet | place: Canada: British... | reverse complement strand
CGTGTTCAGCAGCCTTCAATGCCTCTTCAGTCGTTCGCCCCAACAGGAGTTGATGCTGCCCCTCTCGGTAGTGTGCCTTGAGGTGTGGGGCACGCTGCAGTAGTGTTTGGAGGGTAGAACCAACAGCAGGCAGAATCAACCCTCCCTGATGCTCTCCATCAGTATCAACAAAATCTAGAGTAACCGCCGTACCGCAATCAATCAGGCAGAACGCCCCTTTGGTTCGTTGCCATGCGGCGACCATACCCAGCCAACGATCAACCCCAAGCTGCTGCGGGTTAGCATATCCATTGGTTAGTGCGCCCCACTGCCCAGCGCTCTGAATAATCTGAGGCTGTAGCGCCCAGCACTGCTGTACCCACTGCTGAAGCTGCTGCTCCCGTTGTTGACCCGCACTGTTAACCATCCACACTTGATTTGGGGCAGACTCTCGCCTCCAATATTCTGGGAGCTGCTCCAACTGCTCAGCATCCACTACAGTCATCGACTCCACACCATCTTCTCCACCCCACCCCCACTTGACTCGGCTGTTGCCAGAGTCGATCAGCAGCCGTCTCATGCCGCTCTATTGGTACTGAGGCGTAGTGATACATCACCACTGTAGTGGCGCTGAATCTCTCCATTGGACTCCACTTTGAGCGCTCCCATCGGATCAATACCACGCGCGACTCCGTGAATCTGCTTTCCCTCTTGGTGGATCACTACGGGCTGATCACAAACTCGATCGAGCGCCTCCCACTCCGGCATCAATGCGGCAAGCCCCTCTTTCTCAAAAAGATCCAGCAGAGGTAACAACCTATTGAGCAGCGCTGCGGTAAGCTGGTTGCGTGTTGGAGGCGCCTTTAGATGCTGCTCCAGAGCGGTCCAAGGTTGGTCAATCTGTTTCGACTGATCAGAGAGGGAGACATTCAGCCCAACCCCAATCACCACATCAGTTGGCCCATCACTCTCCCCTTCCAACTCAATCAACACCCCACCCAGTTTTTTGTCATCATAATGAAGATCATTGGGCCACTTGAGCATTGCACCATTCAGGCCGAGCTGTTCCACCGCCTGCGCCATTGCAATCCCCACCACAATACCGAGACCACTTAGCGCCATCAACCCACCAGAGAAGCGCCATAACAGAGAGAGATAGAGGCTGCCGCCAAACGGGGAGATCCACTGCTTTCCTCTGCGCCCCCGCCCACCAGACTGATACTCCGTCAGCAACACACTTCCAGTGGCCGCCTCTTGTTCTCGCAAGCGGCGCATTAACTCACTATTGGTGGAGTCACAACTCCAGATGGTTTCGATCTGCGGCAGACGCGCCCGGATCTCCTGCTGGAGCAGCGACTGGACCTCGACGCGATCCAGCAGCGTAACGGGCGAACTCAAACGATAACCCTGACGCTGCTCAGAGTGGATTTTGATCCCACTCTCCTGCAACGTCTGAACCTGTTTCCAGACTGCCGCACGGCTGATACCAAGGTGCTCTCCCAGCATAGTACCGCTGTGACGTGCACCATCTGAGAGCCGTTGCAGCAGCCGCTGCTGAATCGGGGTGATCATTTAGCGGCTGCCATCTCCTTCGCCACCAGATACTCGATCACCTGAAACAGTTTCTTGATGCTACCGGCAGATCCCGCATCGGTCAGGTATTTACCTGCAACCACTACCGCAGGCACACCCTGAATTCCAGACTGGCGCGTCATGCGGTAAGCCTGCTTCACCCGTGACTGCACACCAAAGGAGTTCCAGGTCTTGCGGAAGGTCTCAGGAGCAACCCCCTGCTTCTCGAACAACCCCTCAATCGCCATCTCATCTGAAGCCAGATTGCGATTTCCTTCGAGGTGAATACCGTTAAACAGTGCAGGATGAACCTTGTCGAGCACCCCCAACAGTGCCGCAGTATAGAAGGCCTGCGCACCCTGCGCCCAATTTGCACCTAGGATAGCAGGCTGCATCTGGAAGTTTACATTCTTAGGCTTTCCTTCCAGCCAGTGGTGGACATCAGGCTCCATGCGAAAACAGTGGGGACAACCGTACCAGAAGTACTCACGCACCTCGACTTTACCCGGCTCATCAACCGTACGTAGAGGCTTGCTAATCCGAGTGTACTCAACCCCCTCCATAAAATCTTCAGCTGCCAGTACGACACTACTCATCAACCCTGCAACCAAGGCTACCGCTGTGATCCATCCTCTTCTCATTACACCATTCCTCTTCGTCTTCTGTTTATTATCCGGTCCATTTGGACAGCGCTAATGGTAACGCGGTTCCTCTACTCTGTATTAATCCTTGCATAAATATTTGCAGTTTCTACCCCCACCCCAACCCTCCCCCTGCAAGGGGTAGGGGGTTTTGTTAAACAAAATAGTGGGGCATAAAAAAGGCCGCACAGCGTGCGGCCTCTTCAAGCTTACCGATATCGATTACAGGCCAGACTGTGACAGCATGTAGCTAATCGCAGCTTTCAACTCTGCATCACTCAGAGAGGAGCCACCACGAGGTGCCATTGCAGTACCGGGAACACCAGCCACTGAACTCTTGACTAAGCCATCCACACCGCCCGCCTTCTGCAGACGTGGCTCCCAGTTAGCCTTCATGCCCGATTGTGGTGCATTCAGCGCTGGAGCTGCAGGTCCGTGACAAGCAAAACAGTTCGCCTGATACAGTCCCGCGCCATCCCCTGAACCACCTGCCGCAGGGGCGGCAGCAGCTGGGGCGGCAGCAGGTGCCGCTGCAACAGCAGCTTCCGCGACTGGTGCAGGCACTGCCTTGGCAGCCGGTGCACCCATCGAATTCAGATAGGCCGTAATTGCAGAGATATCACCATCCGTCAAACGGCTGGCAACTTCGCGCATCATATTGTTAGGATCATTTACACGCGCACCACTACGGAAGGCGTTGAGCTGTGCAACGGTGTAGTCACCCAGTTGTCCACTCAGTGCAGGCCATTTAGCGAGATCGTTACCCGCAGCATCTGGACCGTGACAAGCCATACAGGCGCTTATGCCGCGAGCCATATCACCCCCTTGGTAGAGCGCCTTACCCTTGGCAACCAGGCCTGCATCAGCAGCAGCACCAGACTTACCTGCAACCGTTGCATAGTAGGCACCGAGATTAGCCATATCGGCATCACTCAACCCCAACGCTTGACCGGTCATCAGTACATCTTTACGTGCGCCTGACTTCAAATCTTGCAACTGCTTAACGGTATAACCCGCGTTCTGTCCCGCCAGTGAAGGTACCGCCTTGGTCTTACCAGGATTCATGGGATCAGGGAACGCCGGGTTACCTTCACCATTCATGCCGTGGCAGGCACCACAAACTGCAGCCTTCGCCTTGCCCGCATTTACATCACCAGCAGCCAGTGCTGCCCCGGAAACGGTCAGCGCAAGCGCTGCAACCCAAGTTTTTGCGCAAGTTTTTGCACAAGTTTGTGTCCAAGCGACCTTCTTCATTAATCTGTTCCTTAAATTTCTATAGTGGGTCCAGCCCCACATTGACGTGCCAGAGAGTATCCGCACAAGTAATAGAAGATTGGCAATTATATTCGCAATTGCTCGAACTGCAAGCTATACAACCGCAAAGCTTACTCTTACACCCCTATAAAACAATCCGCACTCCTTTTGAATGGGACTCGTTTTTCCTATACAAGAGACCGTATAATGGCGTTATGAACCTAAATCAAGCCACCTTTACCACCAGCGCTCCGAAGCTCTCCCGCTGCCCAACAGAGAGCATTGCTGAGGTCGCCTTTGCGGGGCGATCCAATGCAGGAAAATCCAGCGCACTCAACCGTTTAACTGGAGTTAATGGACTTGCCCGCACCAGTAAAACACCAGGACGCACCCAACTGATTAACTACTTCGAACTGGACGAGGCACACTATCTGGTAGATCTACCCGGCTACGGCTTTGCCAAGGTACCACTCAAGATACGACAGCAGTGGGAGCGTCATCTGGAGGAGTATCTGCGTGACCGCAAGGCGCTACGTGGACTGATCATTTTGATGGATATCCGCCACCCCATGACCGATAACGACCGTCAGATGGTGGAGTGGAGCCACTTTATCGATCGCCCCATCCATATCTTGCTAACCAAGGCCGACAAACTCAAGCGTGGTGCAGCAATGGCTTCTCTACATAAAGTAGAGGCCACGCTAAAGACCGAGTTCCCCGGTATCACGGTGCAGATCTTCTCCTCCACCAAAGGGATCGGGGTTGATGAGGCGCGACAGACGGTCATGAACTGGCTCACAAGCGACTAAAGCTTTGGCTCAGCGACTACTTCTACTGTTTTTTCTGATTACCTGTGGCGAGAGTAGCGCCTCTTTTCTGGGTATTGACCCCGCTCTTCCGGTACAACAGTTGGCGCCCTATTTTGAGGCATTCGAAGACCCTCAAAGAACACTAGGCTTTGAAGAGGTCAGCCACACAGAAAACCAAGATCGGTTTTATCCGCTTAATCTGGGAGAGATTCCCAACCTAAAATCTACCGCATCAGGATTCTGGTTTCGCATCACCTTGGGAAACCAAGAGGCGCGTAGCCTGTTGCGCTATCTGGCAATCACCTACCCCCACCTCGACAAGGTAGATATCTACCTGCTAGATCCCAAAAAGAGACAACTACTGCAGAGCTACCGCAGTGGTGATCGCCTCCCATTCAATAGTCGTCCATACGATCACCGCCACTTTATTTTCCCATTAACTCTCCCCGCCAACACGCCGTCTCAACTCTATATTCATATCGCCACACAGGGAAACATGACCTTCCCAACGGCACTCTGGGAGCCCTCCCATTTTGAGCAGCAGTCCCGTAAAGAGTATTTTACCAGCGCCCTCTACTACGGCATCCTGCTGGCAATGCTCCTCTACAACCTGGTGCTCCTGTTGAGCCTGCGAGACCGTAACTACCTCTACTACATTCTGTTTATGGTTGGCATGGGGCTAGCGCAAAGCTCATGGAGTGGGTATGCCTTTCAGCTCTTCTGGCCCAATCAGGTCTATTGGGGCAACATCTCCAATCTGGTTGGCTTCAATTTGGTCGGGCTCTTTGGCGCACTCTTTGCGCGCAGCTTCCTGCTGACACGGGACTATGCTCCACGGATGCACCGACTCTATTCAGCCTACATTCTGCTATTTATCACCAGCCTAGTCATCACGCTGATTGATTATCGAACCGCATGGATTCTCACCTCCATGCTGGGGGCCACTTTTTCACTCTCCGCCGTGCTAGGTGGCGTTATCGTGCTGCGTCGCGGTCTTATCTCGGCACGTTTTTTCCTGCTGGCCTGGACAATTTTGCTATTTGGCGCAGTGATGCTCGGCTTCAGAAATATTGGCCTCCTCCCCAGTAACTTTTTCACCATCAACGGAATGATGATTGGTAGCGCTCTGGAGATGATCCTGCTCTCACTCGCTCTAGCTGAACGCATCAACGACATGCGCCGCAGTAAAGAGCAAGCCGAGCTGGCTGATCAGGCAAAGAGCATATTTCTTGCCAATATGAGCCATGAGATCCGCACCCCAATGAATGGCATTATCGGCCTCAGCCATCTCGCTTTGAAGGAGCACGATCTCCCCCCTCAACTGCAAAATTATCTCGGTAAAATTCAGGAGTCCGCCGCCTCTCTGCTCAATATCATCAACGATATTCTGGATCTCTCTAAAATAGAGGCCGAACAGCTCAATATCGAATCTATCCCCTTCTCTCTGGATCAGGTTCTAAGACAGGTCTCCGATGTATCCCACTATAAAGCCGCCGAGAAACACCTCAAGCTCCACTTTAATATCGCTGAGGATGTCCCTAAAAACCTACTCGGCGACCCCACCCGCTTAAGGCAGGTCTTAGTTAACCTCACCAGCAATGCGATCAAATTCACCTCCCAAGGCGGGGTTACCCTCTCTGCGCAACTCCAACAGCAGACAGAGGATGGCATAGTCATTGATTTCTCCGTGCGTGATACGGGAATTGGCATTACCCAAGAGCAACAGAGAAGACTGTTCCGCCCGTTCTCACAGGCTGATAGCTCTACCACTCGGGAGTATGGTGGCACAGGGTTGGGGTTGGTCATCTCCAAGCAGCTGGTTGAGCGCATGGGAGGGCAGATTAGATTGAGGAGCAAACTGGGAACCGGCACCGTTTTCAACTTCTCCTTTCCTACACAGCCCGTCAGCGAAAGCCTGATCACCACAACCCCCCATACCTCTTCCACACACCAAGGGGTCACCTCAACAGAGGGGGGTTCACTAGAGGGAATGCAAATATTGGTTGTGGAGGACAACCCGATCAATCAGCTGGTGACCCAGTCCCTGCTTGAGGACCTGGGCATTAAGGCCACTGTGGTGGAGCACGGCGCGGCTGCCATAGCAGAAGTTCGGCAACACACTTTCGATCTGGTTTTGATGGATATTCAGATGCCTATTATGGATGGCTATGAGGCGACCCGTAAGATTCGCTCTCAACACTCAGCCTCGGCACTACCCATTATTGCGATGACTGCAAACGCAATGCGCGGAGATCGAGAGAAGGCGATGGAAGCGGGGATGAATGACTACCTAACCAAACCCATTGATGTTGACGCGCTGGAAAATACACTGCAGCACTGGGGTCAGAGAGAGCCGTCTCAACAAGCGAATCACGTTGCACCGGCTCCACAAGTGGCTCCTAGCCTGACCAAGGGTGATCCGTGGCCTACAGAGCTACCAGGACTCAATGTCACCGAGGGGGTCACCCGAATGGTGGGGAATCGCACCCTTTATCTTTCCGTACTGAAGAAATTTATCGACAGCAACAGCGCCTTCTCAAACAGTCTTGAGCAGACCTTGATCGAGGAGTCCTCTGAGCAAGCCAGAGCCACACTCCACTCCTGTAAAGGGGCTGCAGCAAGCATTTCAGCAAACAAGCTAACCGAGCAGCTACAGGAGCTTGAGTCTCAAGCCAGAGAACAGGGCAACATTTCCAAGCAGCAGAGGGACGCACTGCGCCAGAGTTTCGAAGAGGTTACCGCATCGATTACCCTGCTGATCCATTTAGACACTGACGGCCAAGAGTAAGGAGGGGGGAAAGCTCAAAAGGCTCAAAAAATAAAGCCCCACTTAGGTAAGGGAGGAGGGCCTAAGCGGGGCACTGTAATAATCACAACCATACAGTTACCCGATAAGACCCCGCTTTTTCAGATAAGTTCCGAGTTATTTTTATTACTCTTACACTCTGTTGCACTCTAAGGAGTGCTTTAAGGTACCTTTTAGTCTCTCAGGAGTAAAACTCCTAATATCAGGATAGAACTCTATAGAGAGCCTGTGCCTTCTCTGCACACTCAATACCCAGCTGAGTCAGATATCCCCCATCCGCTTGTGTGATGACACCTTTGTTATGCAATCTCTCGGAGGCCTCCGTTAGCCTCGGGTTTGCGCTGCTGTGGACCTTGATCCCCTCCTGCGTAGAGTTAAGGTCAAATTGCATCAGCACATTCAGCTCATCCAGCAGTTCTTCAGTGTATGTCATCTCTCTATCTCCCAAGCCATAGAATTATCTTGCCACAGAGTATACTCGCACGAGCCACTGAGCAACGCCTCTATCAGGTGAATTCTTCTGCAGCCTGCTATAGTTTCAGAAACCAACACTCAAAGCAGATAAATTATGGCACTCAAAGCATCCATCTATAAGGCAGAGTTGCAGATCTCCGACATGGATCGCAACTACTACCAGAGTCACCCCCTGACGATCGCCCGTCACCCCTCAGAGAATGAGGAGCGAATGATGGTGCGTCTACTGGCATTTATTCGACACGCGGATGAGAGACTCTCATTCACCAAAGGAATCAGCACCGATGATGAGCCTGACATCTGGCAACTCTCTCTCAGTGGTGAGATAGAGTGCTGGATTGAGCTAGGACAGCCGGATGAGAAGCGCATTCGTAAAGCATGCGGCAGAGCCAGAGAGGTCTACATCTATCTATACAGCGGTCATGGCGCTGAGATCTGGTGGGAGCAGATGGCCCAGAAGTTGTCCTCCATCAACAACCTCCATATCTACAACCTTCCCGCTAACCAGCGTGAGCAGCTCTCCCAAATGGTTCAGAAAAATATGGCACTACAAGCGACCATTCAAGATGAGGAGATCTGGTTATCCAGTGGCGAGTTGAGTGCAACCATTAATCTACAGTGCTGGAAAGAGTAATCAGAGAGGGCATCACCCATTTTTAGTGCGCATCATCCCAGTTCAGGCCAGTACCCACATCCACAATCAGCGGCACATCCAGCGCTGCTGCAGCCTCCATCTCAGTACGTACCAGTGCGGTCAATGATGCCAAGTCATTCTCAGCCACCTCAAACACCAGCTCATCGTGCACCTGCATAATCATCATCACATCCAGCTCATTGGCTACCAATTTTTGATCAACAGTGATCATTGCCCGCTTGATGATGTCGGCTGCGGTACCCTGCATCGGCGCATTGATCGCCGTGCGCTCGGCATACTGTCGGCGCTGCCCATTGCGGGAGTTGATCTCTGGCAGGTAGAGTCTGCGCCCAAATAGCGTCTCCACATAACCTTGCTGACGTGCCTGCTCCTGCGTCTCCTCCATATACTGCTTCACTCCGGGATAGCGATCAAAGTAGAGGTCAACATAGGTCTGCGCCACGTTGCGCGTGGTATCGAGCTGTTTGGCAAGGCCAAAGGCCGACATCCCGTAGATCAAGCCAAAGTTGATCGCCTTGGCGCTACGACGCTGATCGGTGGTAACCGCATCCGGCTCAATATCAAACACCTCTGCTGCGGTGGCACGATGGACATCGGTTCCACTACGAAACGCCTCCACCAACCCTTTATCAGCGGAGAGGTGCGCCATAATACGCAACTCAATCTGTGAGTAGTCCGCAGCCAGTAGCACTTTACCCGCATCCGCGATAAAGGCCTGACGAATACGTCGCCCCTCTTCACTGCGCACCGGAATATTTTGTAGGTTAGGATCTGAGGAGGAGAGCCGCCCAGTCACCGCTACCGCCTGATGGTAGGAGGTGTGGATACGCCCCGTACGAGGGTTGATCTCCTTCGGCAGTTTATCGGTATAGGTCGACTTGAGCTTGCTCATGCTACGGTGTTCGAGAATCAACTGCGGCAACCGATAATCCTGCGCCAGCTCCTGTAGCACCGCCTCAGCGGTTGATGGCTGTCCCTTTGGGGTCTTCTTCAAAATCGGCAGCCCCTGCTTCTCATAGAGAATCTCTTGAATCTGCTTTGGTGAGGCGAGATTAAACGGGTCACCCGCCTCAGCGAAGGCCTCTTTCTGGATCGCATCGATCTTCACCGCCAGCTCTTGGCTCTGCTGTTGCAACATCGATACGTCTACTTTGACGCCGTTACGCTCGATACGCCCCAGCACCTCCAGCAGCGGCATCTCCACATCGCGCAAGAGCTGCTCCCGCTCGGACTCTTCCAGCAGTCTAGGCCAGAGGGTCTGATGCAGTCGCAAGGTCACTTCGGCATCCTCTGCCGCATAGGGTGCTGCTTGATCGATCGGCACCTCATCAAAACGGAGCTGTTTCTTACCCTTGCCTGCAACCTCTTCATAGGAGATATTTTTATGACCCAGATATTTGAGCGCCAGTGAATCCATGTCGTGACGGGTAGCGGTACTGTCGATGACGTAGGACTCCAGCATGGTGTCATACTCAATTCCCTGCAACTGGATGCCGTGGTTGGAAAAAATAGTGGCATCATACTTTAGGTTCTGCCCCACCTTCTTCTGCGCTGGATCCTCCAACAGCGAACGCAGCTGCTCCAGCGCCGCCTCACGATTGAGTTGTGGGGGTGACTCCAGATCCTGATGGGCCAAGGGAAGGTAGGCTGCACGACCTGCGTGAATGGCAAAAGAGATCCCCACCAGCTCCGCCTCCATCGCCCGCAAGCTGGTGGTCTCGGTATCAATGGCGAAGAGTTCAGACTGCTTGAGCTCATCGATCCAGCTATCCAACTGCTGTTGAGTGAAGATCGTCTCCACCTCCAGTGGTTGCAACTTATCAGCGGCCACCTCCTCCGCCTCAGACTCCTCACCCAGCAGGTCAGAGAGCCAGCGCTTAAACTCCATATCCCGGTAGAGCTGCTGTAGCTTCTCCCAGTCTGGTTCAGTCGGCAGTAGTTCACCCACCTTCTGCTCCAGCTCCAGACTACAGCGGATGGTAACCAGATCCTTCGACAGCGGCAGATGCTCCAGCGCACCACGCAGGTGCTCCCCCACCTTGCCCCCCACCTCATCGGCGCGGGCCATAATCTCATCCAGCGAACCAAACTTATCCAACCACTTCACTGCGGTCTTTGGCCCCACCTTGGGAACCCCAGGCACATTATCGGAGGTGTCTCCCACCAGCGTTAGATAGTCGATGATCTGCTCCGGCTTAACCCCAAACTTCTCCACCACCCCCTCTGGCCCCATGATGGATTGATTCATGGTATTGATCAGTGTCACCTGCGCATTGACCAGCTGCGCCATATCCTTATCTCCGGTAGAGATCAGCACCGACACCTGCTGCTCGGTCGCCTGCTGCGCCAAGGTACCAATAACATCATCTGCCTCCACCCCGGCATGGACAATCATTGGAATCCCCATCGCCTCAATAATTTCATGGAGCGGTGCGATCTGGCTACGCAGATCCTCCGGCATCGGCGGGCGATTGGCCTTGTACTCGGGATAGAGATCATTACGGAAGGTCTTCCCCTTGGCATCAAACACCATTGCCACCTGCTGTGGTTGATACTCATCCAACAGGCTCTTAAGCATATTCACCACCCCATAGACCGCCCCCGTGGGCTGCCCCTTGGAGTTGGTGAGCGGCGGCATGGCATGAAAGGCACGAAACAGATAGGAGGAGCCATCCACGAGAATCAATTGCGGTTTTTGTGTCATCGTCATCAGAGGGGGGAAGTTTGAGTGAATTTGTCGTATTATCTTATCAGGAAGAGAGATAATTATTTGGAATCCAGACCATGAAACGCGCACTACTACCTCTGCTACTGATTTCCCCACTGGCAATGGCACAACCTCAGATTGAGGCACCGATGCCTCCAGCCATGATGTCAATTCAGCCCCCAGAGATTCCCAAGGCAAAATCGCTGAAAGAGGAGTTGAACCGCACTCCCGCTGTTCCTTCGACAAACCGCAACAGAGCGGGTTACTCGATGGGTACACAAGGGGGACGCGCCTACCTGGAACCACGCCAAGACGACCTTCACCCCGACATGATGACACCACAGTGGGAGCTATTTAACTGGAAAAATTCTGACAGCCAACGCTAATGTCGGTCTACACCACCATCAGTGAGGAGGAGCTGACCTCCTTTCTCAGCCACTACCGCGTCGGCACGCTGCGCGCCTTTGCCGGAATTCAGGCGGGTATTGAGAACACCAACTACTTTGTCACCACCAGTGAAGGGGAGTTTGTACTCACCATTTTTGAACAGTTGCAGTGGGAAGAGCTCCCCTATTTCCTCGATATCATGGCCTTTCTGGCCGAGCATGAGGTACCCAGCGCTCACCCCATTGCTGATCAAAAAGGGGACTATCTGCGCCACCTGAAAGAGAAGCCTGCTGCACTGGTTCAACGCCTGAGCGGCGGCGGTGTGGATCACCCCAACCCTATTCAGTGTGCCGAACTGGGAGAGGCGCTAGGGCGTATGCATGCCATGGCTCACAATTTCAGCGGTCAACGCAGCAATCCACGCGGGATTGGCTGGTGCCAGAACTCCATTCAGCAGCTGGGCACAAAGCTGGATGCCGATGAGCAGACAACACTGGCCGATGAGCTGGCATTCCAGAACAGTAGCAAACGGGAGGCACTACCTCAGGGGGTGATTCACGCCGACCTGTTCCGTGACAACGCCCTGTTTGTTGAGAACCATTTGACCGGAATTATCGACTTCTATTACGCCTGTAATGATGCCCTGCTCTACGATGTAGCGGTAACCGTAAATGATTGGTGTGTGGATAGCGACGGCTCGATTAACCAAGAGCGCTATCAAGCCCTGCTGGAGCAGTACCACCAACAGCGCCCCTTCAGCGAAGCAGAGCAGCAGGCATGGCCCGCCATGTTACGGGCTGCCGCACTGCGCTTCTGGCTCTCCCGGCTACTGGACCTCCACTTTCCACGCCCCGGAGAGATGACCCATATTAAAGACCCGAAGGCGTTCCGAAACATTCTACTTTGGCACCGGGAAAACCCGCTCCCTTTATAAGCCATGCGAATCTATATGCAAACCCCTCCGCTAAGCGGAGTTCCTCTGCGCTTCTTCCAGATCCAGATTCAGGAAGATATGATCGATGGCTGGACACTGATTCGTGAATCCGGCACTCAGGGGGCTCGCAGCAGTACATTGAAGAAAGTCCACTACGAGTGCCGTGAAGATGCCGAGGAGGCACTCTTCGCTCTACGTGACCGACAGATACATAAGGGATTTAAAACAACCTTTGCGACGGGGATGTCTCCCACTGATTCGTAACGGATTTTTCAGCGCAATTGACCTACGCCAATTGCAATCAAGCGTTCTCTAGAATACAATCAACTCTCTTCGAATATTGGGGTTGGGATCTGAGATATGAAAAAAACAGTTATAAATCGAGTCATTGCATCTATTCTTCTGCTCTCTTCTGCACATGTTGCAGTGGCAGACACAGAGCTTGGTGGAGAGTTCGTAGTTGCAAAAAGTAGCCGAGTCGGTGCTTCCGTCTCCTTGGGCGGCACCATCATCCCGCATCGTGAGGTCAATTTGGTCGCCAAGATGCCGGGAGATGTTCTCTTTATCGCCGGCGAAGAGGGAGACTCCTTCAGCAAGGGGGACCGACTCGCCAGTCAAGATGTCGATGCGATGATGGCCAAACGGGATCAGGCTGAAGCACAGCTTGCCAGCGCCGATGCCGGTATTCGCAACGCTCAGATGCAGCTGCGTAATGAGGTGGAAAACCCCAACTCACAGCCTAACGCCATGATGGGCGGCCTGCCCAGCATGATGACCATGTTCTCTAACCCGATGCGTAATATGAGTGGACGCGGAGACTCGGATACTCAGCGCCAGACCAATCTCTACGGTATGAATGTACAGGTTGAGACCGCCACCAATGCTTACAATCAGGCAGCCGCAGCGATTCGTGAACTGGATGAGAATATCGATCAGGCCACCATTATCGCCCCATTTGATGGGGTAATTCTGCGCAAGATGGTAGAGGTGGGGCAGCCTGCACAACCGGGCGTTCCCCTGTTCCTGTTTGGTGATACCAGCTCTCTACAGATTCGTGCAGAGGTACCGGCCCGTCTGGTACGTGGTCTACAAAAGGGGATGGAGCTGAGTGCTCGTCTTGACCACAACAATCAATCGACCCCCATCACTGTGTCTCGCATCTTCCCGATGGCCGATATGATGGGACACACCGTTACCGTTAAATTTGATCTGCCAGCCAATGCACCGGCTGCACCCGGGATGTACACCGAGGTGATGATTCCTGATACCAGTTCCAGCGATAACGAGCTGGTCACTGTACCGCGCACAGCCATCGTCTGGCGTGGCAGCCTCCCTGCGTTGTTTGTTCAACGTGAGGACGGCTCTATGGAGATGCGTCTGGTGCGTGTCGGTGATGATGCCGACAACGGCTGGGCGAGCGTACTCTCTGGCGTTCATGCTGGTGAGCGAGTGCTAGCGCACCCCTCATCAACCACCACCTCCAAACGATAACCGTAGCAACCCCTTCAGCCACTACGGTTGGCTGAAGGGTTACGGTTCAAAATACTCCAACACAAGAATAAATAAAATATGACTGACGAGAACAAGCCCACGGACGCAGAGGAGCGTCCACAGGAGTCCAGCCCAGAACAAAATAATCATGAACAAGATAGTCATGAGCAAGATAATCATGGGCGGGACCAACTACCAACACAGGTAGAGATCAAGGATATCCCTGAGCAGGTCTTTCAAAAAGCGACCCACAAAGAGGTCGAGCTCGGTTTTGCCGGACGACTGGCTGACTCCTTTATCCACTCCCCGCTCTCCCCACTGCTGTTTATTGCGATGATGGCGGTCGGTATCTGGGGCTTAATCGCCACCCCACGTCAAGAAGACCCACAGATCTCAGTACCGATGATCGACATCTTCTTCCCCGCACCTGGGCTCTCCTCCGGTGAGGTCGCCAATCAGGTGATTGACCCCTTTGAGCGTGTACTGAGTGAGATCCCCGGCCTCAAGCATATCTACTCCGCCAGTGATCGAGAGTACGGCATCATCACCCTGCAGTTTAAGGTTGGTGAACCGATGGGCCCCTCTATTCTACAGACCCACAGCAAAATTCAGTCTAATCTCAATCTGTTGCCGAAAGGGATCAAGCCCCCACAGGTGAAGCCTAAAGAGGTCGATGATGTCCCCTCCGTCACCCTCACCTTGTGGTCGGAAGAGGTCGATGACGAGCAGCTGCGCACCTTGGGTGTCAGCGTACTGCAACATTTGAAGCAGCTACCACACACAGGCGTTGGCTTTGTCACCGGCGGCCGTAGTCGTCAGGTACGGGTCGAGATCTTGCCAGAGCGTCTGGCTGGTTTTGGGGTCAGCCCCGGACAGATTGTTCACGCCATCCAGACTGCCAATACTGGCCATACGGTCGGTACCATTGAGATGCAGGACAAGTTCTTCTTCGTTGAATCAGGCGGCTTCCTTGCCAAAGTAGAAGAGGTAGAGGCACTGGTAGTCGGTCAACACCGCGGCACCCCTGTATTCTTACGCGATGTAGCCAAGGTCGTCGAAGGACCACAGGAGACCAAACAGATGGTCACCTACTCCACAGGCATGGCCAGCACACATGAGAAGCCTGTAAAAGATGCCGCTGCGGTCACCATCGCACTGGCAAAACAGCGCGGCTCCAATGGCGTATCGGTGGTCAACAGCATTCTCGACGAGGTGGACAACAACCTCAAAGGCTATCTGATCCCTGATAACGTTCATGTAGAAGTGACCCGTAACTACGGTGAGAGCGCCAACAATAAGGTCAATGATCTACTGTTCAAACTGTTTGTTGCCACTGGTGCTGTGACCTTCTTGGTCTGGCTCAGCCTCGGCATCAAGCCCTCTATCGTGGTGCTATTGACCATTCCAGTGGTACTGGTCGGCACCGTGTTCGTCTCTATGTTGATGGGCTACACCATCGACCGTGTGAGCCTGTTTGCACTGATCTTCTCCATCGGTTTCTTGGTTGATAACGCCATTGTAATCGTCGAGAACATCTACCGTCGCTGGCTGATGGCGGGCACCATGGATACCCGCACCGCCGTCGATGCAGTGCGTGAGGTGGGCAACCCCACCGTACTCGCCACCTACACCGTGGTTGCAGCACTGATCCCCATGGGCTTCGTCTCCGGAATGATGGGGCCTTATATGGAGCCTATTCCTGCGCTCGGTTCGGTTGCGATGATTCTTTCACTATTTGCGGCACTGATCTTTGCTCCATGGCTGGCGATGCGTATTGTCCCCAGCATGGAGAAACTGCATGAGATGGAGGCACGTGATGAGAAGATCGATGCCAAGCTGGATGTCTTCTTCCGCAAGGTTATCACCACCTTGGTCGACCAACCGGTTAAGGGGTGGAGCTTCCTGTTTGGATTGATCCTCAGCTTCTTTGCAGCCATGTACCTGTTCTACAACACCGCTGTGCCGGTGAAGATGTTGCCCTTCGATAACAAGGCCAACTTCAGCGTGGTGATCGACATGCCAGATGGTACCGCACTCCCAACAACGGCCAACTTTACCCGCCGTATCTCGGAGCAGTTGTCGGATGTCGAAGAGATTGTCGCTAGCCAGAACTATATCGGTGCTGCGCAGCCATTCGACTTCAATGGTCTGGTACGTCACTACTACCTGCGTCAGTTCCCATGGCAGGCTGAGATCGCCATCCAGTTGACCGATAAGGGCACCCGTGATCGCACCAGCCATCAGATCGCCAGTGCGGTACGTGATCGTCTACAACCAATTGCCGAAGCCGAAGGGATCGCTATCACCGTAGTAGAGATGCCACCCGGCCCTCCTGTACTACAGACCGTTGTGGCTGAGATTCATGGCCCCGATGCAGAGACTCGCCGCCAGGTTGCTGATGACCTGACCCAGATCTTCCGTGAGTCTGGCATCATCTCTGATGTCGATAACCTGATGCGCAGCTCAATGGAGACTTGGCGTTTCCAGATCAACCGCGAAAAGGCGTCACGTCAGGGAATCTCGGTAGAGACCATCAACCAACATCTTGCAATGGTGATGGGTGAGTTTGAGGCGGCGACCATCTTCCAGTCGCTGATTCTGGAACCCACCTATATCGTGTTGACCATCCCCATCGAGAAGCGCTCACACCTCCACCGCATCGGCGACCTGCCGGTAATGACGATGGATCAGCGCACCATCCCACTCTCGGAGCTGGGCGAGTTCGTTAAGGTACAGAGAGACCCAATTATCTTCCACAAAGATCTGCGCTCCGTAGAGTTTGTGGTCGGTGATGCGGTAGGCCGTCTCGGAGCCCCTATCTACGCCATGCTGGATGTAGAGAAGATCCTCGCAGAGAAGGGATATGTCACCCCAGATGGTGTCAGCCTGCGTAGCGGTGAGTACACCGGAGCACCTGCCAACGATAAGCAGAGTGGTTTTGAGTGGGGCGGTGAGTGGACCGTCACATACGAAACCTTCCGTGATATGGGTATCGCCTTTGGTGTCGCACTGGTCGGTATCTATATGCTGGTGGTGTGGGCATTCGGTAACTTTGTGATCCCTGCGATCATCATGTCACCGATTCCGCTAACCCTGCTGGGTATCGTACCGGGTCACTGGCTGCTGGGTGCAGAGTTTACCGCCACCTCGATGATCGGCTGGATTGCTCTGGCCGGCATCATTGTGCGCAACTCCATCCTGATGGTGGACTTCACCATGCACTCCTTCCGCACCGGAACGCCATTGATGGAGGCGGTGATTCTCTCTGCCAAATCCAGAACCCGCCCAATCTTGATCACAGCATTGGCGCTGGTACTGGGTTCCGCAGTCATCCTGCTCGATCCTATCTTCCAAGGGATGGCGGTATCACTGCTATTTGGTGTCTTCCTCTCTACCCTGCTAACCCTGATCGTCATCCCACTAGGCTGCATCAGTGCAGGAGAAAAGGTCTTTATGGAGGCACAGGATCTGGAGGAGAACCTAGAGGAGAGTAAAACCTAAGGGTTGATCCAACCCGCCACACAAAGGGCGCTGAGAGAGATCTTAGCGCCCTTTTTCAATTTTGTTGGTTAAAGGTACCTCCAAAAATAGTAATTTTTCTGTGAGTGCAAGAAAGCACCGCACGGAGAACCGCGAGAGACCGTGCAGCTCTACCATCACCACTATTAAGTTTCCCTATTCTCATTATCCGTATTCTGACATTGATACTTTAATGATTATTGTCAAAATACACCTCTGCTCAAGTCTAACGATTGATGCAGCACTATCACACTTAATCTTTCATTAAAAACGGAGAAACAGATGACAACAGTCACTCTTCAAGGTAACCCCTTCGCTATCGACGGTACACTTCCCGCTGTGGATTCAGCCGCGCCTGAACTAACTCTGACCAATGGTGATCTGGCAGATGTGACACTGGCTGACTTTGCTGGCAAACGCAAAGTACTGAATATTGTACCCAGCCTTGACACCCCCACCTGTGCTACCTCAACACGCAAATTCAATGAGTCCGCTGCTAGCCTTGATAACGCCGTTGTACTGGTAGTCTCTGCTGACCTGCCTTTTGCAGCAGGGCGCTTTTGCACAACAGAGGGGCTGGATAACGTAGTTCACCTCTCCACTTTCCGCCACCCAGAGTTTATGCAAGCTTGGGGGGTACGTCTGGCTGAAGGACCACTACTGGGCGTGACTGCACGTGCTGTTGTGGTCTTGGATGAGGATAACGAATAAGGTTAGATTGTGATTCTCGCGCCCAAACACAGGCACTCCCATCAAGCGGGGGGAGTAATCCAACAGTCTGTTGTGGTGTCAATCAATAGTAGCGAGAAGCCACAATCTGAACCGTT
>Ga0233443_1001739_pt1 | contig 18116 bp, 11 predicted proteins | sample SI_123_September_2_FD_182784 | JGI IMG/M metagenome (GOLD analysis project Ga0233443, IMG submission 182784) | Seawater microbial communities from Saanich Inlet, British Columbia, Canada - SI_123_September2016_200_MG | ecosystem: Environmental > Aquatic > Marine > Inlet | place: Canada: British... | reverse complement strand
CTGTGATTCAACTGTAGTGCTTGATCTTACAGTAAATCCTGTTTATAATACTACTGATGCCATGACAATTTGTGATGGTGATACTTATATGTTCGGAACTCAGTCCTTAATGCTAGCAGGCCAGTACACTGAAGTGTTCATGGCAGCCAATGGTTGTGATTCAACTGTTGTTCTCGATCTGATGGTTAACCCTGTATTAAATATGACTGATGCAGCAACAATTTGCGCGGGTGATGTTTATGTTTTAGGAACTCAAACACTTACTACTGCCGGACAATACACCGAAGTATTTATGAGCGTTTTAGGTTGTGATTCAACCGTTGTTTTCGATCTTACAGTGAATCCTGTTCCGGTTGTTGATTTAGGTGCTGACGTTGCAGTTTGTAACGGTGCCCTTGTAACCCTGGATGCCGGTGTATTTAATGCTTATGCATGGTCGACAGGTGCCACAACACAAACCATCGATGTTGGTGTTACGGGTAATTTCTCTGTAACTGTAACTGATGCCAATGGTTGCGTGGGTTCTGATGATATGAACTTATCAGTGAATTCATTACCAATCGTTGACTTAGGCCCTGATGTTGAGATTTATGCTGGTGATCAGGTTGTATTCAACGCAGGTGTATATAGCACCTACTTATGGTCTACTGCTGAGACAACACAATCAATCACAGTTACTGCTGAAGGTAATTATAGTGTTGTTGTAACGGATGCCAATGGTTGTAATGCCACTGACGATGTTAACGTTGCAATTATTCCTGAATTATTATCAATTGATCTGGTAAAATCGACTGATTTAACTACATGGATGCCTATAGCCGGTACACTGGCCACTGGTTTCGAAATGGATCTTGATCCGGCAGTTACTTACTACTCGATAAATGCAGTTAATGCTGTAACTTCAGCTCCGATTGCTCCGGGAATGTATGGATTCTATTTCAGTTCAACTCCAACTGATTTCTTCACTTACTGGGCGTCAAGAGGTGTTGACGGTACACCAACAGGTGGATGGGAAGATCATATGTGGTTAATCATTAATGGTAATGCTCCGCTGTTCTACTATAAGGTTGACGCATTAGGTGCTTTATCTATGGTTGATGGATTGCAATACGATTTTGCTTCCAACGAAGTATATCTATTGGTGAATGGAGATTACCTTACAGGTGATTATATGTTCAGCGGGACGTTGACAGGTGTCAATGGTGTTGATTCAGATCCTGTTGTGGTTGATATGACCTTCTCCGGTGAAGATGCTGCTATACAGGCTGCAATTGACGGTACAATCATTACAATGCCGGCTCTCGTTTCTGAGCTCTATATGGATGATGTTGTATTTACAATTGACGTAGACTATCCGCTTCCATTCTCTATAAATCTACCAGTTGATTTGTTAACAGATGCATATGTTGAGTTACCAACCATGATGACAGCAGGTGCTATTGCCTCAGTTCAGTACAATGGAATTCCTGTTGGTAGTTATACTTTCACAGGTTTAGAAACAGCGCTTTGGATTAGCGAAGCACTTGGAATGACACGTAATCCTCTGTATGCTGAGATTGATGCTATCTGGACAGTAAGCATTAGCGGTTTAATGCCAGGTAACTATACATTTGATGTAACTTCGGTAACCGCAATTGCCACTGGTTTTGCAAATCCATTAGACTGGATTATACTTGACACAGGTTCTACTGCAATAGAAGTTTATACAATTGCACCGGATATTACTGCGATGATACCGGTTGATCAAAGCATCTTAAGTGCATGGGCAACTCTTACCATCACGGTGGATAATCCTGATGATGACCTTACTCAATTAGAAGTTGACGTAACTAAGATTGGTTCTACAGGTTCAGGCAGTTCAGGACAATGGGCTCAATTCACGATCCCTACAGATCAGGCAATAATTGCTCAGATTAATACGGCTTATGCCGGTATAGCGCAGGTTGCATATGCAAATGGTGTATTTACCTTGGATATCAATACTGAAGCTACACCAAATCCATTCCTGAATTTTGCAGGTTGGGGTGATGGCGAATACATTTTCTGGTATGTTGCTTATGACGAGTATGGAAATCAAAGTGGATACTGGGGTGACCCTGCCAATCCGGTTGATAATATTACTTACTTCATCGAAACTATTTACGATGAGCAATTCATCGCGTTGCCAGCTGGATATTCAGTGATTTCTACATTCATTGATCCTGCTGCTCCAAATGCTTCAGATGTATTTTCTCAGATTGCTTCAGAAGTGATATTGGTTAAAGATGAGGCTGGTAATCCATTCTGGCCTGCATTTGGTCTGAATAACGTTGGTAATCTTACCATTGGTGAAGGTTATATCGTTAATATGGCTACTGCTCAGACGCTTCTTGTACAGGGTACTCAAATAGTTCCTGAAATTCATCAGATCTTCCTGCCAACAGGCTGGAGTTTATTTGGTTACCTGAGAGCAACACCTGCTTCCATTATCACAATGCTTAATACTGTAGCTACAGATGTTATTGTTGTTAAGACAGGTACTGGTGAAGTTTACTGGCCAGCATTTGGATTTAACTCAATCGGTGATTTAACTCCTGGTGTAGGTTATAAAGTTCGAATGTACAACGATGCCTACCTGACTTATCCTGCCAATACTGCTGCAGCTGCCAAGTCGAACATAAATATTCTTGCCAATAGTGTATACACGAATGTTAAGAATACTGGTCATAACATGACCCTTGGTTTACCTGCATACATTTGGAACGAATCACCTGCAATTGGTGATGAAATCGGAATATATGCTGAAAACGGCCAACTGGTCGGTGCATCTGTTTATCAGGGTGACTATGTTGCTACTACTGTATGGGGTAACGATGATCTTACTACCAACGTAGATGGTTTGCTGGAAGGCGAAACATATAGTATCAAGCTTTACAGAGTGAACGAAAATGTTGAGGAGACTTATGAAATCACAACATGGACAGAAGGAAATGGTATGTATGCAGATGATGCAATCGTAATTGCAGGAAAACTGGAATCTATCGCGTTGACCGGTTCAGTCACACTGGGTCAGAATACTCCAAACCCTGCGAATATCTCAACTGAAATTTCTTTCTTCCTACCTCAGGATGAGAATGTGACTATCTCGGTTTACAATATCTTAGGTGAGAAACTGGAAGATCTTGTTTCTTCAGAGTTTAACTCCGGAAACCACACAATTTTGCTTGATGTATCTAAGTACGCCGTTGGAACTTACATGTATAAGTTAACTACCGATACTTATGAGTCAACTCGTAAGATGAATGTTATAAGATAAATTTCAGAATTATCTGAAAGTCTATAAGAAAAGGCTGCTGTTCCATGAACAGCAGCCTTTTTGTATATTTGAAACTTTATCGAAACTATGGATATCGTTCACCTTTTGCCATTTATTGGAGCATCAGTATTATTAACGCTGATGCCGGGGCCTGATATCATCTTTGTGATTGCCCTGAGCGTTGCTAATGGAAAGAAAGCAGGCATAAGCACAGCATTGGGATTATGCACCGGACTAATTGCTCATACCGGTGCTGCGACTCTTGGGGTATCCGTTATTTTTAGAAACTCGGAACTGGCTTTCAATGTCCTGAAATATCTGGGTGCAGCTTATCTTATTTATCTGGGTATTGAAGCTCTTCTTTCAAAGAAGAAAAGTAAGTTAAACCTTGATACAACCGGGCAGCATCAATATGGAAAACTTTACCTAAAGGGTATTTTTATGAATATATTGAATCCCAAAGTATCGCTTTTTTTCCTCGCATTTCTTCCACAATTTGTAAAAAAGGATTCATTAAGCCCCGGATTGGATATGATGTGGCTGGGCATAATTTTTATTATCCAGGCAATTCTGGTGTTTACCACAGTTTCTTATCTGGCTAACTGGTTTTCGGCAAGATTACGTACTAATCAGTCAAATGAACGCTATTTAAACTGGTTTAAAGCACTCGTGTTTTTTGCAATAAGCTTGCAATTGGTCTTTGGATCTTTCTGAAAGCAACTTATTTGCTTTTAAGCTCAGTACCATCCCGGTCTAAAAAAAAGTAATAACCGTCCCTTTTTACCTTGGCCCACATACCATCATTTTCTTTAAAGTCCCATACCTTTTCATACTTTGCTTCAACTATTTCCTTACCATTTCTGTCGATAAATCCGTAATATCCATCTCTTTCTACGAGGCACCATAGTTCGTCATTGTATCGATACGTTTTCTCAATCTTCCCATAGATTGGTTGAACTACAACTTTCATATCTGTGTTTACCATTCCGTAGTAGCCATCAATAAGTATTTTGGCCCACAAGTCGTAGTTATACCTGAATCCATAGAACTTATCAAATCCATAAGAACCATGCGTCTCAGGATTACACTCCGATTGATGCCTCTCATGTTCCTCATCATGATGGTCCGCAGAGTCTTTAACATGGTGATGAGCACATTTGTGAATACCGGTCACAGAAGCGACACTATCAGGGGATTCCGACTGAATAATTAATCGCTTATGCAGACTGTCTTCTAGATTAGCTTCAGAGGTATCCTTAGGTGCATCCTTTTCTGTGGAATCGGGGATGAAAATGGCCGGACCCCGGGATATATTTAGCGGTGGCTGCTTCTGCAAAGCAGGAGGACTCATCATTAGCTGTTCAGCAGCAGGCGAATGATTTAGAAGTGACACCGATCCGGAATTGATACTACGCTGGGACTTTAATGTAGCGGACTTTTTCACTTCATGAGTTGCATTGATGTGTCTGGCAGGAACATCCTGAGGTTGAGCATAATTAAGGACAATCAGAATGCTTGAAATAACAAAAATGGGAATAGATGACATAATGATATAGTTTTTAGTGATAATTGTTTTTACTATTGACGAACTGGGAAGGAGAGCAATCTTCCCCAGCTGAAGCTCGATTTGCCTGAGATCAATTGTCAGCTCTGATCTTCGGGCCAGGTCAAAATATTTGTCTACAATTCGATCCATGCTTACAAAAATAGGTTATACAATACTTTCGACCGATGTACTACCGGTTCATTTTTAAGCTCCCTTTCTCCAAGTAATTCGGCCAGTTTGATTCTTCCCCGGCGCAATCGCTGTTTTATATTCGACTCGGATGTATGCACCATCTGTGAAATCTCTTTGAGGGAGTAGCCGCTTATTTCAAATAAAATAATTGCCTCCTTCTGGGCTACCGGGATCTGATTCAAAGCCCCGTAGAGTATCTCAATATCCAGCTTAATCTCCGGCTGGTTTGATATCTCATGAATTGCCTGATCCGATAGTTCGTTCTGATAAAAGATTAGTTTCTTTCTCCTGATCTGCTTTCTGATAATATTTGTGGCGGTTGAGAACAGATAGCTGAGAAAAGCCTGATCGGATTTCAAAGATGAAAGATTCTCATAAACTCCGGCAATCGTTTCATTAACCAAATCTTCAGTTTCCATTGCCCCATAAGCCTTTGCTGAACAAAAGCGAATGAAAGCGTCATGGTGAGGCTTGTAAAGGGACATGAACCTGATTTGCTTTTCGTTTTTCATCCACAGTTAATCTTCTGTAAATGTAAGTAACCTAAGTCAGGAAAAAGTTACAAGGTTCATAGAAAAAATGATTCTATCACCTCAATATCAATGAATGCTTGGTCAAATCCTCAGTGAGAATCCGGAGTTACTTGCGTTTTCTTTTGTGATATTGTTTTCCGTGCCGGTAGTTTTGCCGGATAAATACGATGGTTGCTCCGTAGCCATATTCCCTGAATGAGGCATCCTGACAGTCGAAATGATACTGCTTACCAACAAGCTTCCGTATTTCATCTTTTAATATTCCATTACCAACACCATGAATGAAGACAACCTTCTTCACCTTGTTTTCAATTGCCTCTTTGATGCTTGCATGAACCTGATCCATCTGGATTTTCAGAATCTGACTGTTTGTTAATCCGCCTACCGTTTCAACCAACTCATTGATGTGCAGGTTAATCTCGTACTGTTCAGGTTTTGGTGCTGTTTTCTTTGGCACAGGTCTTTTTACTTCAGGCTTTTCAACAAATGATTTCAATAATTCTTCCTTCTTTCGGTCAATCACTTCTGCTTCCTGATTATTGATCTGATAAATAATCGCATTATCATCGAAATAGTCGTTTTTAACGAAGGAGGTTTCCTTATAAAAACGTGTCATGTTTAGCTTGATCTGTCTGTTAACAGGTTCCTGTGGGAAGTAGGCACCATCCTGATGATAAATTACCTGAATGCAGACTGCTGCAAACTCATTGAGATCGTCTCGCTTATAGGTCTCAAGGAACATTTTGGTTTCCGGATCCAAAGTGCCTGTCTCACGGCCCAGCCATCTTCCTTTATACTTAATCATGTAATTATAAAAGATTTGATAACCAGATTCATTAATGAGATAGGCATCCAGGTTACTGGTAGCCAGATTGCCGGATTCATCAGGGACAAGTGCAAAGGTAAGGTTCGATGACAAATCCTTAACCTCTGTTATCTCTGGTTCTTCAAAAACATGCTCCTCTTCAGCCTCTTCTTCATCCATATCAGGTTCATCATCTTCCTCCGGAGGAAAGATGTTTTCAGGTTGAAATCTCTCGGTATATGATCTACGGTTCTCCTTGTCTTCCTTCGAGTAACTTGCTTCAACATCAGGTATAAGCTCACCAATCATAACAGGCATCTCCCAGTCATCCTGATTCTTTATCATCACCATTTCGTCGTTGATAATTTTGCTTACCACACCACTTCCAACTTCATTCAAAAACTTCACCTTATCACCAATCCTGAATACATTCATCTCAATATGTTTTAGAGTGCGCAAAGTTAACTATTTTTACAGCTAAAATTTGAGAATTGATCGATCCGAAAAATATAAAGAGTATCCAAATTGAGGATTTTGATTTCCCTCTGGATGATAGACAGATAGCTAAATATCCTCTGGAAAAAAGAGATGAGTCAAAGTTGCTTTGTTACAATGGTGGAGTAATTGAAGATAAGCAGTTTAAGGACTTGCCGGAACTGTTACCCGAAAATAGTTTTCTGGTTTTCAATAACACAAAAGTGATTCAGGCGCGACTGCGATTTGCTAAATCTACAGGTGCCGCCATTGAAATATTTTGTCTTGAACCCTACTATCCGAATGATTATGCCATGGCATTTGCCCAGCGCAAATTTGTGCAATGGGAATGCATGATTGGGAATGCCAGGAAATGGAAATCCGGAGCATTGGAAATGCTTGTTTGCATTGATAAGGATGAAATTAAACTTTCAGCCACTAAATTAAAGATTGAAGGTGCTGATCATATTGTTGGCTTTACCTGGGATAATGAGGATTACGCATTTAGTCAGATACTGGAAGCTGCAGGTAGCATTCCGATACCTCCCTACCTGAATCGTGAATCGGAGGATGAAGATACAGTCAGGTATCAGACTATTTATTCGAAAACGGATGGATCGGTGGCTGCACCTACCGCGGGTTTACACTTTACCGAAGATGTTTTCAGTCGTTTGGCACTGAAAGGAATAAAGAGAGGTGAGTTAACATTGCACGTCGGAGCCGGAACTTTTAAACCGGTTAGCAGCGAGACCATCGGAGAGCATGACATGCATACCGAGCATTTCTATGTAACAAAAACTTTCCTGCGATTGCTGATACAGAATCAGGATCATACCATTGCTGTGGGAACTACTTCGGTACGAACCCTCGAGACTCTTTATTGGCTTGGTGTTAAATTGATGACTGTGAGCGGGGACGAGAGGGTGAAGCTGAGTATGTCTCAGTGGGAAGTGTACGATTTACCTGATCATTATACTAGTGATGAAGCATTGAGAGCTCTTTTCGAATTTATGGTCTCCAGAAAACTGGAGTTTCTACATTCAGCTACCCAGATTATTCTTCTTCCGGGATATAAGTTTAAAATTGTAAAAGGCCTGGTAACCAATTATCATTTGCCAAAGAGCACTTTATTATTGCTGGTTTCGGCACTTGTTGGAAACGACTGGAAAAAGATCTATGAACATGCACTTAATGGTAACTATCGCTTCTTAAGTTATGGCGACAGCTCCTTGTTAATGGCCAATGATCACTAAGTATTTCTCAGATCATATAAGAAGTTCGTTTTGGTAGGCTTTGGCTTACATTCATTAACTTTATAAACAATTTGTATTTTCACCAGCAAAATCCATCATAAAACTAAACTTATAAGCAAATGAAGAAAGTAGCTGTACATTTCGCCACTGGTTTTGAGGAGATTGAAGCACTGGCGGTAGTTGATGTGTTAAGAAGAGCTGGTATTAGTGTAACTATGGTTTCAGTGACAGATCGCCGAATGGTGACCGGTTCGCACAATATAACCATCCTGGCAGATAAGGTTTTTGATGAACTTGACTATGATTCGCTTGATATGATTGTATTGCCGGGTGGTATGCCCGGAGCTGCCAGTCTTAATGATCATTCTCTCCTTAAAGAGCAGATACTTAAGTTCAGTAATGATGGAAAAGCTCTGGGAGCAATCTGTGCTGCACCAATGGTTTTAGGAGGCCTGGGACTGCTTGACAATAAGGAAGCGGTTTGCTTCCCCGGATTTGAGAAATATCTGAACAATGCCAAAATTGTCACAAGTAAAGTTGTGAGGAGCGGAGATATCATTACTGCCAAAGGGCCCGGTGCAGCTATCGATTTCGGCCTTGCAATAGTTGAAATGCTGGAAGGAGAGGAGCTGGCGAATCAAATAAGACAGTCAATGATCGCAGACTAAAAATACAACAAAGTTCATTCTTCGAATGATTATTACTTTACCCAAAAGTTCAGTAAAAGTTCCTGTCCGAAATCACTTTTGAATCGGTGCAGAACATCTCCTTTCGTCGATAAGATGGTCACCTTTCCGTTAATCCCAACTTCATCAGGATCGTCCTGATAGTTCCACCAATGAATGGATATTCCATCTTCGTGTTGATCCTTCAATAAAAATTGGTAACAACCAGTCCTGAGTTTAATCGGTACATCATAGGTAGTACTATCCTGAAGATCATCAGCGGAATAATGTACATATCCTGAGTTGTCTCCAATGAACCAGCTATTTTCAAGGGCTCTGCCTCTGTTATTGGTCTCAATATGCAATATGAAATTTTCGGGTAAAAGCAACGGCCAGTCCATGATTGATGATAACTTATTGTTTAGTTTATTATCATCATTGGTGGCGTTTGGCAATGACAATCGTACCATAAAGTTTTGTTGATCTGTGCTTAAGATCCAGTCCGGCGGTGGCAGCATAATCTCTTCCGATTCCAGAAAACCCAGATTGCCTCTCCAGACATATTCCGACGGTGGCATTCCCTTAAGGCCATATTGGACCAGTACTGATTTAAGATTATTGCTTCCGGTATTTTTAATCAGGATAATTGGATTCCCACAAATCGGATTGATCCGACTGTATTGCGCATCCGCACTTGGAGCAATTATTTCTTCCAGCGATGCGTCATTCCTGAAGTTGGCTTCACCGTAGGATACCAGCTGGTGTGACATTCGGAAATTACCATCTTTTTCACCGTTGTCAGAATAATGTTCAATTTGGTAGTTAAAATCAATTGTATCACCCGACTTTACCTTAGGGGTGAGTTCAAATTCATACTCATCAACTTTTGTCCCGGGACACCAACCTGCACGATCGAAAGGCCAGGTTCCACCCTGTGGATAGATCGCATTGTTTCCACAATCTTTCCAAACGTTCCATCGAAAATGATCCCATTTGTTGATATAATAGGAGTGAGTCTTACTATCCCACTCACAACAATTCCGGGGCCCGGCATGTCCGTGTCCGGATATTCTGGCTTTGAGCCTGTAAGCTTTTGCTTCTGGAAGCAAATGAATCTTTTGCGATTTCAGCACGCTGTCGTCAGCCAGTTCCCAATATTTATAACTACCGTAAGGATAAATATTAACAATGTCCAACACTTCTCGAACAGGTTTTCCTTTTATGAAGAGAAATTTAAGATCCAGTAATTCCTGATTATTTCCGGTTACCATTTCTCTCTTGCCCTTGAGCAGAGGAGTATAATCGGTAATATCATAGCTCCATTGCCAACCTTTTTCACCACCCATCCTCAGACGTTTACCGTAAGGTGTTACAAAACTGCCCATGCTCATTATCTCAAATGTATCTTTCTGTGGTATCTTCAGATAAGTATCCCATATATAATCCCATTCTCCGCATGGGTATTTATCCGCTTTCGTTGAAGAGTCACATTTTAACCATTGTACCATTTCAATCTTAGCCCAGCTCTCATTCACATCGGGAAACTGCACGGTAGTCTTGTATTGCGCCCCCCAACCTTCCGGACTTGGATCAGCAAATGTGATTGCGTGTACAACAAGGGTATCGCCTTCTTTTAGTTGAGCTTTGGCGTTTAGGAAGGAGCTGAGAAAAAACAGAATTATTAAAAGGTCCTTTGTCTTATTCATGGTATGCAATAGAGATTATGAGGTTCACAGATAAATTATGATTATGAAGCTTGTTTTGTAACTTAAAATCCAAGTGAAGAATATACCGCTTATAGCAATCACTCAACACTCACCATTTCGGGAGTTTACAGAAATGACAAAAAAGAAATTACGGAACTTGTTGAAGCCATTATCAACTATTTCACAAGTGAAATATCTTTTCTACAGTCCTATATGCCTTGAAATAACCAGTTTTTGAATTTCAGAGGTGCCTTCTCCAATCTGCAGTAATCTTTGATCACGATAGAATCGTTCAATATCATAATCTTTCATCAATCCATAACCACCATGAATCTGAACCGCTTCATCGGCCACTTCTTTTGCAATTTCTGAACAATACAATTTAGACATGGCAGCTTCTTTTGCAAAAGGATGTCCCTGATCTTTCAACCAGCAAGCTTTATAAAGAAGATTTCTGGCAAGCTCAATCTTGGTTGCCATATCTACAAGTTTGAAGGCAATTGCCTGAAACTTTGAAATTGGTTTACCAAATTGCTTTCTTTCCTGTGCATACTGATGTGCCATCTCGTATGCTCCCTGTGCAAGGCCAAGGCCCATTGCACCAATGGACAAACGTCCACTATCGAGTGTGCTGAGCATTATCTTGGAGCCTTCACCAACTTTCCCCAGCAGGTTTGCCTCAGGTACGCGACAATCGTCGAAAAAGAGCTCCGCAGTATTGGAAGAACGCCACATCATTTTATTGTGCATCTCTTTTGCCGTAAATCCCTCTGTATCCTGGTCCATTAAAATTGTTGAGAAGATTTGTTTATCATTCTCGTCTTTCATTACAGCCTGCACTGTTGAGCCAAGTGTAATTTCGGTAGATGCATTGGTTATAAATATTTTTGATCCGTTTATTACCCACTCACCATTCTCCAGAATAGCTTTTGTCTTAGATCCTCGTGAATCGGAGCCTGCGTCAGCTTCGGTCAATCCAAATCCCCACAGGAATTCACCGGTGCAAAGCTTTGGAAGGTACTTGTGTTTTTGTTCTTCCGAGCCAAATGAGTAAATCGGGCCAATACCTAGCGAATTATGTGCGGCAACTGTCGCTGCCTGTGAACTGTCAATCCTTGCAAGTTCCTCAACCGCAATTATGTATGATAGTGTGTCAAAACCGTGACCTCCATATTGTGGGTCAACCACCATTCCAAACAAACCGATTTCACCCATTTGATTGGTGAGCTCGATGGAAAATTGCTCTTTGGCATCCAATTCTGCGGCTACAGGTTTTATATTTCGTTCGGCAAAATCACGTACCGTTTTCCTTATCAGATTGTGTTCATCGTTGCAATAAATATTCATGTCCTGGGAATCAAGTTATGGTTTTAATTTAATTTACATTTTAGCTTCATTCAATGTGCGATTTGCGGAATGAAGGAACCTTATATTATATTTATATGTGCTCAGGATGGTATCTTTTACTTTCTTGCTTACTTCTCTTCAATTAACAGATAATAGGCCTTGAAAAATAATCATGATGAAGGTAAGAAAATTTTACTTTCTGATACCAGTTCATTACAACCTTCCTGTCATATATATTGATTAGTCATCTTCTTTTATCTTCACTAATACCTTGGAACTGTCCACCATCTCTCCGGTTTCAGCATTTACCGCTTCAACAATTCCATCAATTTCAGCTAGCAGATTGTTCTCCATTTTCATACTTTCAACAATGACGATAACATCTCCTTCACTTACTTTATCACCCTCCGCCACATTTACTTTAACTACTTTACCCGGCATTTGTGACTTAATTATTCCACTCTTTTCACCGGAGGAAGCTCCAATTGAATTAAGGTCAAATTCTGCAGGAAGTTGATCCTCACGCTTAAGATTGAATACGAGTCCTTCATATGTCAGCCAGGTATTCCCAAACAGGTCGCAGGAAATAAAAGCGGTATAATAGTATCCGTCAATAATTACCTCAATTACCTGATCATCAATCGATTTTAACTTTGCGTGATGAATTTTGTTACTTAATTCTATTTGATAATCAAGATTGTCTGTATCATTAATATGCAGCTCATAAGTAATTTCATCCAGCGTAATCTTCACGCTCATTAATTCCCTCCAGTAGCCAATTTTTTCCCAGATATTGGAAGGATTTTCCAGTTTTTTACGATTCATATTGTAGAGCAGGAAGGATATGAGTAGAATCTCTCTTGGTACATTTTGCTTCTCCTGCTTCATCTGCTCTGTAATAACATCAATGGTTTCGTCGCAAAATTTAGTAGAGATTGTATTTTCCACAAAACGATCATCCTCCAGAATTTCCAACAGGTAGGCAATATTGGTTTTTATTCCATGAATGTTATAGTTTTTAAGTGCACTGATCATGCGTTTGCGGGCAATATCTCGGTCTGCCCGGTGCACGATCAATTTACTGATCATAGGATCGTAGATGCTTTCGATAGTCGTAGGGTGATCAATACCCGTATCAATTCTGATTGATTGTCCCGTTGGTTCAATGTAACTATACATTTTGCCGGGAGATGGCATGAAATTGTTTTCAGGATCTTCCGCATATATTCTACATTCTATGGCATGCCCGGTCTGTTTAATATCAGATTGTTTCAATCGCATTGGGTTGCCGGCTGCAATTAGAATTTGCTCCTCAACTATGTCTGTTCCGGTTACCATTTCTGTAACCGGATGCTCAACCTGAACCCGGGTGTTCATCTCCAGAAAATAGTGGTTGAACTTGCTGTCGACGAGAAACTCAATGGTTCCTGCATTGTTGTATTTAACCGCCTTAGTTATTTCCACCGCTGATTGTGCTATTCTTTGCCTCAGTTCATCCGTAAGTACGGAAGCAGGAGATTCCTCAATAATCTTCTGATAACGGCGTTGAATGGAACATTCCCTTTCAAAAAGGTGAATTACATTTCCATGATTATCACCAATAACCTGAACTTCAATGTGTCGGGGATTCTCAACAAACTTTTCGATGTACACGGATTCATCACCAAAATAGGATTTGGCTTCTCTTGAGGTAGATTCAATGGCTCCTGCCAGATCTTCCATGCGGTGAATGATTCTCATTCCTTTTCCGCCACCACCGGCAGCGGCTTTCAGCAGGATTGGAAAGTCAATCTCCGATGCACGTTCCAGCAGTTCTTCGGAATTTCCGACAACCCCTTTGGTTATTGGTATACCAATCTTCTCAGCAAATTGACGAGCTTCAATTTTATTCCCCATCAGTTGAATAACATCGGATTTTGGCCCGATGAACACTATTTTCCTCTTTTCACATCTGGACACAAAATCAGGATTCTCTGATAAGAAACCATATCCTGGATGTATAGCTTCAGCCTTGCACTTTAATGCAATGTCCAGAATCAGGTCCATGTTCAGATATGACTGGGCCAGATCATTGTCCGGTAATGCATAGGCTTCGTCGGCAAGCTTCACATGCAATGCATTCTCATCTGCAGGCGAGAATATTGATACAGTGCGAATACCTAGTTTTTTGGCAGATCTAATGATTCGTACCGCTATTTCGCCCCGGTTGGCAATTAATATCTTTTCGAATAGTTTCATATGTGTATAAATTGCTTTCTATAAGTCATCCCGATATTTGTCGGGAGGAATATCCATGCGAATAATCATATTCATGGTCTTATCAATTTCTCCATTGGATGATTCATCTCATTAGTATTAGCCTTTTAGTTCTAACTTATTTCACCCAGTTTGGTTTTCTCTTTTCAAGGAAGGCAGCCATACCTTCCTGTCCTTCATCCGATGCCCGGATATCTGCAATCATTTCTGCGGTTTTAATCAAAGCCTCGTCCATATTCCAGTTATTGTGAAGGTCGAAAAGGAGGCTTTTACACATGCTCATTGCTTTCGGCCCGCTTGTCCTCAAATGGCCAATCATTTCATTTACAAATGTATCCAGATCCTCAAACGGCATCGATTTATTCACCAGCTTATGATATTCTGCCTCAGGCCCTTTAAAACGTTTACCGCTTAGCATTAGCTCCCTTGCAGGGAACTCGCCAACCCGTTTTGCAACATAGGGTGATATGCAGGCCGGAATGATGCCAATTTTAACTTCACTTAAGGAAAAGGTAGTGTCATCTGCTGCATAAGCAAAATCACATGATGCAAGCAAACCGTTGGCACCACCAATCGCAGCTCCGTGAACTATGGCAATTGTTGGTTTAGGGCAGGTGTAAATTGCATAAAAACACTTCGACAGATTTAAGCTCTCTGCATAATTTTGTTCATAACCATATCCTGCAACACCTCGCATCCAATTGAGGTCAGCACCTGCACAGAATGATTTTCCCTTTCCCCGGATAATGATTGCTTTCACCGTATCATCGCTTCCCAGTAAATCAAATGCTTCCAGAAGATCTGAAATCATAGTTTCATTAAAGGCATTATGAATTTCCGGCCTGTTAAACCATATTGTGGCAATGTCGCCACCCTTCTCAATAAGAATTGTCTTAAATTCTTTCATAATAGATTCGTTTGCTTTCAATCTTTCGATTTTTTCGATCTGCTTATTATCTCATTAACTATCTCCGGATCAAGCAAAGTTGTTGTATCACCAAAATTACTATAATCATTGTTCGCAATTTTTCTCAGAATTCGACGCATGATTTTGCCTGATCGGGTTTTAGGTAAGCCAGGTACCAATAAAATCTTATCAGGCCTTGCAATTGGGCCAATGATGTTGGTAACCCCTTTTTTAATGCTGGATTTTACACCTTCCTCGCCACCTTCCGAAAGTTCACCGTGCACTACAAATGCATAAATTCCCTGTCCTTTAATGGAGTGTTCATATCCGACAACAGCTGATTCAATCACCAGAGGGTGCTCGTTTATGGCATTCTCTACCTCAGCAGTTCCCATTCGGTGACCTGATACATTGATCACATCATCCACTCTACCGAGAATTCTATAGTATCCATCTTCATCACGTTTTACACCGTCTCCCGTGAAATATTTACCTTTATAAGATGTGAAATAAGTTTCTTTAAATCGTTTATGGTCTCCCCATATTGTCCTGGCCATTCCCGGCCATGGAAAGCCTATGCAAAGATTACCCTGAACACTATTTCCCTTTAATTCATTTCCTTCCTGATCGAGGATAATAGGCCTTATCCCAGGCAGAGGAAGAGTAGCATAAGATGGTTTAGTAGGTGTTATACCGGCCAGTGGGCTAATCAATATGCCACCTGTTTCAGTTTGCCACCAGGTATCAACAATAGGACATTTATTCTGCCCGATATGGTCGTGATACCAGTGCCAGGCTTCCTCATTGATTGGTTCCCCAACTGAGCCAAGTACCTTAAGTGAGTCAAGTTTTTTACCTTCAAAGTGAGTATTCCCTTCAGCCATTAATGCGCGAATGGCAGTTGGCGCAGTATAAAACTGATTAACCTTATGTTTACCTACAATGTCCCAATATCTTCCTGCATCAGGATAGGTCGGAATTCCTTCGAACATTAAACTGGTAGCTCCGCTGAGTAAGGGGCCATAGGTAATATAGGTATGTCCTGTAATCCATCCAATATCGGCGGAACAGAAATAAATATCACCCTGATTGTATTGAAATACATTCTTGAATGTATAGGCCGCAAAAACCATATAACCACCGGTTGTGTGAACCAGGCCTTTTGGCTTTCCGGTTGAACCTGATGTATAAAGGATGAAAAGAGGATCTTCTGCATCCATTATTTCGGCTATATGTTCGGAAGAAATACCAATAATTTCGTCGTGCCACCATAGATCCCGGTTGGCAACCATTTTCACTTTGGCACCGGTTCTTTTAAGTACAATAACTTTCTCAATGGTCGGTGTGTGCTTCAGAGCCTCATCAATAATCGGCTTTATTGGTATGGTTTTACCACCGCGATAAGCACCATCTGAGGTAATGACCATTTTCGCTTCTGCATCAATAATTCTATCGGCAAGCGAAGCTGATGAAAATCCGGCAAATACGATGGAGTGAATTGCTCCAATTCGGGCACATGCCAGCATGGCAATCACTAATTCCGGTACCATCGGCATATAGATTGCAATTCGATCACCTTTCTTCATGCCATTCCTTAGCAATACGTTGGAAAACTTTTTTACCTGTTCAAAAAGTTCTGCATAGCTAAGTGTGACGGTATCATCATCAGGGTTATTCGGTTCCCATATAATAGCAGGCTGATTGCCAATAGTAAAAAGCTGGCGTTCAAAAATATTTTCTGTGATATTTAACTTACCACCATCGAACCACTTGATTTTTGGAGTTTCAAACTCCCAATCCAGCACTTTGGTACATTTCTTTCTCCAGAAGAAGTCTTCTGCCTGTTGCTCCCAGAAAGCTTCAGGGTTGGTTGCACTTCTCTGATACTCATGGAAGTATCCTCCAAGAGTTCTGATTTTTACTGACATAATATTTGTTTTTATTTACATTCTAAATACACCAAACTTCGGATCCTCAAATGGCTTGTTGAGTGAAGCTGCTATTCCCATCGCTAATATCTTTCGTGTATCCATAGGATCAATAATCCCATCGTCCCAAAGTCGTGATGTACTATAGTAGGCAGAACCTTCCGTTTCATATTTGGTAAGAATTGTCTGCATCATTTTCTCTCTCTCTACCGGATCCAGTGTTTTTCCTTTAGCTCTAAGCTGATCCTCTTTAACTGTAATCAATACGTTTGCTGCCTGTTCACCACCCATAACCGAAATCTTGGCGTTGGGCCACATAAAGAGCAGGTTTGGTTCATAAGCTCTACCTGCCATGGCATAGTTGCCGGCACCAAAGGAACCACCAAAAGCGTGAACCAATTTTGCTCCGTCTCTTGCAATACCTTTGTGTTCATATTCTTTACCGACAATGAAGCCGGTTACATTTTGCAGGAAGATTAAAGGAATCTTTCTGAACGAGCATAATTCAATAAAGTGAGCTCCCTTAAGTGAGGTCTCTGAGAAGAAAACTCCGTTATTTGCAATGATTCCAACAGGATATCCCATTATATAGGCAAAGCCGGTAACAACGGTTGGAGCATAATTCGCTTTGAATTCGTGAAAACGACTTCCGTCAACAATTCTGGCAATAATCTCTCTGGCATCCACAGGCTTTTTCAAATCCATTGGTGCGATACCATACAATTCCGACGGATCGTAATAAGGATCTTCAGGGGATATTATTTCCAGCTTCTGTTTTTTCTTGTTCTCCAGTGTCTGGAAAATATTCCGACAAATTTGAATAGCATGCTGATCGTCTTCTGCATAATGATCAGCTACCCCCGAAATACGTGTATGTACGTCAGCTCCACCTAAATCTTCTGCAGATACTTCTTCTCCGGTAGCAGCTTTAACCAATGGAGGACCACCAATAAAAATGGTACCCTGATTTTGAACAATGATGGTTTCATCGCTCATGGCAGGAACATAGGCACCACCGGCAGTACAGGATCCCATCACAATGGCAATCTGGGGAATTCCTTTGGCGGATAACTGTGCCTGATTATAGAAGAATCGGCCAAAATCATTCTTGTCGGGAAAAACGTTGGCTTGTTCCGGTAAGAACACACCTCCTGAATCGACCATGTATACACATGGCAGATGATTTTGCATGGCAATTTCCTGAGCTCT
>Ga0233443_1001738_pt1 | contig 18140 bp, 20 predicted proteins | sample SI_123_September_2_FD_182784 | JGI IMG/M metagenome (GOLD analysis project Ga0233443, IMG submission 182784) | Seawater microbial communities from Saanich Inlet, British Columbia, Canada - SI_123_September2016_200_MG | ecosystem: Environmental > Aquatic > Marine > Inlet | place: Canada: British... | reverse complement strand
AACTGCGGCCCGCTAGGCAAAGCCTGAACCGTTTGCTCGTACGTTCTCGTCGGCTTTATGAGCAAGGGGTCGATATCAATCGACTCCGACAGTACGTACAGCGCTGGTTGATTTGGCTGCATAGCGGCTTACGGGGAAGGGTTAGTCAACAAGGTGGCTTTAACCGGATTTGGACTTGGGTCTTAAAACAGTTGAATAGCACATAAAAAAGCCTCAGTTAAGAGGCTTTCTTAAAAGAAAAGAGTTAAAGGGATAAATAGTTAAAAAGCCCGAACTGCCCTAACATCATAGGCATTGCCCTTACCGCCGTATTCCTGGCCGCCACTGCCGATGTACTGGTACCACGCCTCTATGCTACTGTACTCCGACGAACTCCAGCAGAAACAACCATCAAAACCACCCACAACGTCTTTATGTTTATACAACTCATTCAATTCGTCTTTAGATGGCAAAAACCCACCTGTTTGACCATTGGGCCATTTAAAATTTGCTGCTAAATAAGCAGAATTATAGGGGATGGAGTCGCCACATTTAGCATTAATAATATCTGTATTTGATTGTCCTGTGCCAATACCTGTTTTCGTTCCTCCGACGGGTCTTTCATCACATCCCCATTCGGCAGTTCCCGCGTCTGCTAGTGCCGCTTCCAACCCATGTTGACAAGGAGTATCAGTGCAATCCAAGTAGAAAACAATCCCACCTCCTGGGCCTGGGTCACCGATTTTGTAGGTCTTAATGGTTGTATTAAAAGCCCGTACCGCTGTAGATTTTATATTGGTGGCTGACTTATTTGCCTGCTGCATGGCGCTATTGCCAACCTCCCAATACCAAGCGTTAGTTGTAGAAGATTGAGAAGAACTCCAAAAGAATCCTTCGCTCGGCAACTTTTCTGCTAATTCCGGGAGTCCTGCTATGAATACTAATTCGTCTATAGACGGCAAATACCCATCTATTTGACCTTTTTTCCATGGGTAATTTTTTGCAATGGAAGCGGCTGTTGTATCACTCGGACATCCTTTAGTAATAGCGTTTGTGTTGGCAAAACCCGTTTTTGGAAGCATACTAGTTTTTATATCAGATACGACATCACACCATTTATTATAATTTAAAAAAACAACTTCTTTGCCAGCTAAACCGGTTTCGTCCACTTGATAAACAAACCCGCCTCCAGGGCCAGTGTCACCGATTTTGTAGGTCCCTAATGAATCACCGAAGAGTTCGTTCGTGGTATATGGCTCATAACTTCTAAGATCAAAAACTGGATAGTTCGCTCCAAATTCCGCACTCCACAAAGCGCCATCATGTAAAACACAGCGGACCGCTAGACTCACCCCGGGATTGTAGTTAGCACAGTTATTGTTGCCTGGATCGAAGCTCGCAGACTTGACGCTGCCTGCTTGTAGCGTCCACTTACCTACATTTCCGTCTGGCCGTTTAATCGGCAGTAGCGTCGCGCTGTAAGCCTTATCCCCAGACACAACGCAAGGAAGCGTTAAAATCAAATCCTCATCACCTAAAGTACCACAGGCTGCGTCATGCCCAAAAGCCGCTCCGCTGCCCCCTACGAATACTGACGTCATCAGTAAACAAAATATTCTAATCTGTTTCATTTTTATCTCCACTCTTTGAGTTAATAATCATTATTAATTATTATTATTATTATTATTTCTAGCCAACGTTAAATCCTGACATTTTATCGTTATTAAGTTCACCCCTATTAAATCAAGGAATGACTAGATTAAATGCATTGCAGACTTTCTCCGGTTTGAAAATAATAAGGGTCATTTAAACTAGTCATTTAGCGGTCTATAGCACTCGTTATGCTTCAAATTAAATATTAAACAATCAGTTTAGTTCTGATGGAGGCTGCTACTTTGGATCTTCATCAATGCTTGAATCAGGCAGAGTGGCGATATTCCCATGCTGCTCGTATTCATTGTATCTATGGTCGGCTAAATATCGACTTCGTCTAGGAGGCTTGTGTTGTCGTAGGCACCTACATTACACCGCTTTTCATCATTCTATCAGAATACCCAGTGTAATAGTCAAGTATGCCTGTAGACTTTATAAGCTTCGTTATTGAGTCCATGGTGCCTATGCCTATGCCTATGCCTATGCCTATGCCTATGCCTATGCCTATGCCTATGCCTATGCCTATGCCTATGCCTGTAGTGTCGCCGTTTAAAGACACTGTGACCCGCATCTTTAATAAAGTTCCTTTGCTATTTTTCGTTCACACTCGCCTAATATTGGCCATTAGGATCTATATCTGCGAGTGCTTTGCCGCGATTAATGTGAATAAATAAAATATTCGAATCTGTTGCATTGTATTCTACAATTTTCAGTGATATTAATAGGGCATTCGTAGGTCGATGAACGTAATCACATTTCAGTGTTGTCAGGTGTCCTTCCATTAGCCATTCAGGATTTAGATAATAAATTAGTAACCTCGCTGAAGGTTCAATATCTCCTCATACATAAGAATATTTATTGCCTTACAAAACAATTAAGCATATCCCTTGCCACATAGGAATAAATATCCATAATATATTGTTTTTAAAGTGATTATAAAAACCAAGTCTTAAATACCCCCCCCAATCCTGCCATTTGTGTATGCGTTTAAATAACCATTATGGTAGCTCTGCAATACTATAAGGCATCGAGAAACCGCCTTTCCAACCCAAATCTTGCTAACTGTGAATAAGTTCACTCTGTCGTTAGCCAGAGACACGGAGAACCACTATTTTAGGCGCAAACCTATACATGCCTGGGTTAGCTAATATTTTCCTCCGTCGTTAAATAGAGACGACACAGTAGCTATTTAGTAAAACATTGTGGTAACTCTCTCTCTTGAATAACAAATTCATAACTCATTGAAAAACTATACCATTTCAACATCCTTTTAAATAAGGTCATACCCTATATCAGCAACTTTTTTCTTCAAATTATTGATAATGCGCTCTTGGTATTGTTTCTCATAATAATCCTGACCTTAAAAACCAATGGGGTGTGCGGCCGAGCAAGGTCGATTATTCCAGTGGGTGTCATTCCCGCTCTGGTAAGGTAGGTCAACCACCAGATAGCAAGCATCGGACAGGCGGAGGTAACTCCAAATGTTAAGCTCGATGGGCGCAAGCCAGCAACCCCTAAGCAACGCCCGGGTCAGGTCTTTGAATTGTGATTTTTTACAAGAATGTCATATCTTGAAATTCAAGAAAATTCACTTTTAGGCTGACAATTTCATTATGAGCTTAAGAAATTACACTGTAAATTACTTTAAACTAAACAGCGTTTCCTAACAAATTTGATTCCTTATTTCGCGCAGCATTCGGTTATGCTCAGCAAAAGAAGCTTCAAGTTTCCTAGCCATTGCACCACGACACCCATGCTTAAATGAATTCTTACTGGAACGCAGTTTACCGGCTTCTGTCTTAGGCCCTGTTGATTTCTGCCACGGCTTTAACTGCATCATCATCGCCGATTGTTTCGCCTGTCGTTCTGGTGTCCAGCCGTTCGCCATCTGTTTGCTCCAATAGTTCGTTTGCAGGGTTGCTAGTTTTTTTCTGAATTTCCGAATCAGAATCTTTACTGTTATTCACCTGCATTTGATTAGCTTGATTCAATTGCTTAACAAACATGGCGCGTTTCGGGTTCTTCATTTCAGAAAGCGTAGCTATGGTTGTTCTACATTGATTTTGTGCTTTTAATGCTAGCTTAGAAAGCAGTTCTATATGGTCGGCATTAGTCGTACCATTAATCTTTATAGCCATAGTCATAAATAGGTGCTGCAGTGAATAAGTCTGACAAACAAGCATGTCCTCAAGACTAGATAAATTCCCAGCCTTCACCTGACCTGAAACCGTCGCCATGGCATCAGTCAGGGATTTTAAATCCAACTTAATGGCTTCACCAAGGTCGTTTTCTCCAAAGTCAGTTTGCTGATGAACACTTTGTATAACATTACTGTTTACAGTAGAAGAAGACATCATACTTTTACTAGCACTCTCATTAGTTCTTTTCTTTCTCGTGGCCATAATTATTTTAGATAGTGGTCTTTGATTTTATGTAAAACACGCCCAACATACACCAGCTAAAATGGCTAAAATAATTTAGCGGTTTTAGCTGGCTCATACCCTAGACATTTTCAATAATAAAAAGGTTAATGTGGTATTCAGGTGCAGGTGGCCGCCCTCGGCTTTCTATTGGTTTTCTGGTCATAACCAACCAGTTTTCATCAATAAGAACATCGCAAGCCGCCTGTACTTCGAGTTTATCTTTCAGCCCATGCCAGCCTTTGTCATAAATCATCTTAATAGTAAATGGATTAGACAATTTATTGCTCCTAATCTTTTCTGATAATCTTACCGCCGCTTCATGTTCTGGGTTTTCTCCCATGGCATAGATACGCCGTGCATGTGCTTCAAGGTACGTACACCATTTTACTGCCAGCAAAGCCGAATTCTCTGATACAGCGCCAGCTGGCTTTCCATCTGCTATGTCTATTGAATGAAAGATTAATGCCAAGCTCGGCATAAGTGAACGATACTTACCAAAATGTTCAACCATTAACGGGTTTTCTTCCTGTATGATTTTCACTGTTTGCAATTCTTCCAGCCAATCATTAAAAACTATTTGCCCAGCATTACTAAACCGATAATAGGGCCGCTCATCATGTTCACTCTGTGTTCCTCCATATTGGCTAAAGTCTATGTCAGCTAACACTTCCAATATTTCATGCGCTTTTTTCTTGGCTTCTCTGTCTGGAAATCTGTCTACGTTTTTCCATTGCTTGGGTTCATCTGGCCAAACGGCTAACTGTAAGCGTTGCATTAAGCCGTCATTATTACCTTTCATAGCTTGATACAGATAACGCTTTAGTTTATCGGGCTGAATGCCACCTAAAAGACTGATACAAATATTTTTAGCATCAGTTAAACCACGTCCTATTTTTACATCCGTATAAGTACCGTCACCATTCCACCCTTCAAGAAAATAGGCACGTTCATCTGCTCCGTCATCTCTATCCCATTTAACTAATAACCCGGTTAATTCATCTCTAAAAGTTAAAACGCCACGCAAATTTTCATTCTGAATAACCGTCATAGATTGAATGCTGGTTTCATTAGTTTTAAACAACCGTCTTACAGATTCTGGCTCCGCATCTTGCATCAGCGCCATATAATCATCTTTTAACTTTGCCATATCATTTGAATTAACAACGTTATCTCTTCCCTTGCCTTTAGATACTTTGGAGAGACTCCCTTTGATATCATCCAACATAGCCTTATTAGCTAAAATATCAAATTCAGCACCTATCTGTTCGTGTTCAAATTGTTCGCCATATTTAGCCTGTATTTTTTCCAGTAATTGCATTGGCTCCTTCATGGATGGACTTTTTAAAACAACTGAAGGCCTGCCAATACAAGCTCCCCATAAATTAGGGATAACTTCCCAGTCATCTTTTGCTTTGGGTTTAATACTACATCCTGAACCAATAATGGAACCCGTTATCACTAAAGCCGATACTGTGGCAAAGTCTGGGGGCGTTTGCATTCTATCGCTTACATCTGCCAGCCATGGACGATATGGCTCTGGAATTAAATCTTCAGATAAAATAGGCACAGGTGGATTTTTAGCTTTAATCTCAGCTGGTTTTCTTTCATCAAAACATGCGCCCTCCGAACCAGCTAAAACCGTTATATTCCATTCTTTGGGTACTGGTTCAATTTTCGCCAATTTTTCTTTCAGTTTTTCCCGTAAAGCTTGATGCAATGATTCATCAATAGGCGAATAACCATCCCAGTTATCATTCCCGCCTTGCAACCAATCGACTATATCGCCACCTTTTTGTAATTCAGGAAAACGTAAAACTTTAATGTCTGGTGGTTCTGGCAATTTAGATAACGCTTGAAACACATCCTTAATATAGTATTCTCCAGGCTCATCATTATCAGGCAATAAATAAACTGTATTGAAACCAGATAATGGTGTCCAATCAGACTTACCAGCCGATTTAGAGCCGCCTAAGCTAGTTAAGACCTTACAACCTATACTTTGGAGTGCTGCCGCTGATTTCTCACCCTCAACAACAAATATAGCCTTTTCTTTAGAGTGATTAACCAACTTTTCTAACCCGAATAATGGACGCGGATTTAAGTCAATCCCCATTTGCCAATTTGGGCTATCACCCTTAAAAAATGGCACTATATCTTTTTTATCTGTACCATTTTGGTAACGCCCCACGACCCCGAAGGGTGCGCCATCCTTAGCGCAATAAATCCAGCTAGCCTTTAATACCTTCCCTTTATACATTTCTGGAATCATCACAGCCTCCATTCTCTTGTTAATAACTCCAGCGATTCTATAAATTGAATCCCATACAGGTTCATTGTGAAGGCAATAACATCACTGCCAGCCGCGCCGCATGAAAAGCACTTATAAGCACCTGTTTCAATATTTACGTAAAACGAACCAGGTTTTTTATCGCTATGGAAAGGGCATAATCCACCGTCATTCCAATCATCTTTTTTTAATTTTGCTTCAGGCAATTCATGACGGTAAAAATCTAACGGGGTTAATGAGTGTTTGATATAATCTGCTTGTAGCTTCATTTGTAAAACTCCTTGCTACGCTGCTTCATTATCTGACGCGGTTGCCGCCGCCTCGGACTCAAATCTATCAACTGCCGCACAAAATTGTTTTATTCGTACCTGTAATTTTGACATCGTTAGTCTCCTGACGTCATCGCGACGTTAAATGATTTATGCTGCTGATCATCGACCCAAGCAAAAAACTTGGTTTCATCAATTAAAACTTTGCGTCCAATGCGGATAATTGCACTGGATTTGGCTAGTCCGTTTTGATGCTCATTGAATATAAGAGAACGAAGCCCGCCAACTTTGAAAGCAGTATGCTTCGCTGTGAATTGTTGGACTGTTAAATAAGCCCATGCTGTTTCATTTTTCATTTTTTATAGTTTATGGTTGCGTCCGGTGCGTTATTGCTCCGAGCTGTGCAAATCATAAGTCATTGTTTTTGAAATTAAAATATTGTGAATACTGTGATTTTAATCATGTGAGTTACTCACAATATTTAAGGGCGCGTATTTCCTATGGGCATAAAAAAACCCGCTATTAACGGGTTGTCAAAACTCACACTATTTAGTTCTATTTTGGGTTGCGCCCAGGAGTGCCTTTTTTAAATATCGGATTTTTACGCCACCAATCTTGATAACCACTTAAAAATAAATTAGATGCAGCTTCCAGTCTGGGTTTAATCTCGCCCGGACGCATCTGTAATAATTTTGGGTTATCTTCCACAAGCTTGATTGCAAGTACGTCTCGGACTTTATAACCATCTTGTCTTGGCTTAAATGTACCGTCAAATGCACCAGAATCAACATTAACTTGCTGATTATCGGCTTCGATTAGGCCCTTTGAATTACCTACGTCACCCATCCTCAAACATTCAAGCTGTCGAGTTATTACTTCTAATTCTTTATTTATGAGGGCTAATTTTGACGCTTGTCGGTCAGTTAATAATGATTCTTTTATTAATTCGTACTCTCGTTTCCGTATTTCCAAGCCGCGCTTTTTTAATGGCAATTCAAAATATTCTCGATCCTCTTCATTTATTTCAGTGCAATAGCGATCAAAATTAATTTCAGTCATAATTTTTAAGCTCCAAATATTTTAGCGTTCATCGATTCAACTACAGTTGAAAGATGACCGTCACTCAAATGCGCATAACGCTTAACCATACTTAGTGTTTTATGCCCCAAGACTTCGGCAATTTCAGCTAATGATGCGCCATTCATAGCCAAATAACTGGCTGTGCAATGTCTAAGGTCATGCCAATGAAAATCAGTTATTTCTGCTCGCTTCAAGGCTGTTTCAAAAGACTTTCTTAAATCAATAGGTTTATCTGGGTTAAGTTTGCCTGGAAATAGTAATTTTGTATCAAGCCTTCTGACCTTGCAGTGTTCCTGCAACAATTCAAGTGCATACCCAACAATAGCTACTCGCCTTTTTTCACCGTTCTTAGTTTTGTGCAAAATAGCAAAACCATCTTTTGTGTTCACATCAGGCCATTTCAGCCCCATTAACTCACCTTGTCTCATGCCAGTAGATAAGGCCAAAGTGACGCATAGATAAAGCCAGTTATTGTTTGATTCTTTGCATGCCTGTAACAGTCTAGTGCGTTCATCATCATCCAAAAAGCGAACACGTCCATCTGGTAATTCAGGGCTGTTTACTTTTTTGGCAGGGTTCTCTGTAAGCCATCCCCATTTATTGACTGCAATTGTAAAGACGTGAGATAAATTTTTAAGATACTTGTCCACGGTTGCGTGGGCTTGAGTCATTTTGCTGATATGCTCGTCTATTAACTGCGGTGTAATATCAGCCAACAAACAATGACCGATTTTTTTAGACCACCATTCCAGTTTGCTCTTTCGTTCTTTTTGCTCTTTCAGACTATATTTTTTATCTTTGTTATTAGGCAGATAATCAGTACAGTAACGCTCTATCATTTCTGATACTGTGTGTTTTTTCGCTTCTGCTGTTTTGAAATGTCGACCCTCTCGAATTGCTGATTCAGTTGAAGCCGCCCATTTCTTAGCATCTGTTAGCCTGTCAAAACTGGCTGTTTGGATTGGGTAGCCTTTTAACCTGACTCTTACACGATAAGTAGTCTTGCCCTCTTGGCTGGTATGCTTGTTAACTGATGCCACGATTACCCCCTTGGGATAACAACCGGCTTTTGATATGCTTATAGATAGCCATTGCTTTAAATCCGAATAAGTTAACTGTTGTGGTTAGGGCTAAGGTGGTGTTGAAGCACCTCCTTAACCCGTTATTTACAGTCTACAACAAACCACAAAAAACAGCAACACCGCATTGTTAATGCGCTAATAAAATATTATTATTTTATATATATTAGTTACTTAAAAATAATATAATTATTTTTGTCCACTTATTGTCCACTCATAAAACAAACTCATCCTTATAAAGGTAAAATATCAATTGCAGATTTAGTAGTTTTTGTTTGCTCTAAGGGAAAAAAGACGTGATTTGTTACTGGCAACTGGACAATCAGTGGACAACAGGCATAAAAAAACCAGCTCGACGGCTGGTTTAGTTTTGAAAACATCAACGTTTTCAAGGAGCTTCATGGTGGGTCCTGCGAGATTCGAACTCGCGACCATCGCATTAAAAGTGCGGTGCTCTACCAACTGAGCTAAGGACCCTTTGAAGAGCAGACTATTATACAAAACTATTTTAACTTGGCAACCCTTTTTTTTGTTTTTTTAGTCTTTAACCAGAATAATTAAATAATGGTAAAATTCCTATCTTCGGTTTCTGAGTTAACTAGAGTTAACTAGAGTTAATTCTATTTTTTGTATTTTGCACTACACTTTATTTCACAGTTGTTGTTTTATTATCCTGGAGTTTTTTATGCAAACAATTCACGATACCAATCCACTATCAGGCAATATGCAAGAAGGCGTTGCTGCGCCTTATGATTTCACTATCTCAGAGGTATTTAAGGAAGCCTGGGCGCGCACTTCTGGTTTTAAAGGTCCTGTTTTAGTTGCTGTGCTAATCATTTTTCTTGCACTTGCTGCGATCAACTTTGGCACGATCTTAGTTGTGGGGGTTTTTAATATGATAGATCCGGCTTTAGCAACTATTTTGACTAGTTCCTTTAAATTTGTTATTTCGATGGCTAGCTATCCCATAGCTGCTGGGATTTTAATGATGGGGCTATATCGCTCGGTCGATGCAGCGGTTGACTATAAGCTGGCTTTTGCTTATTTTTCTTATAGCCTGCCTATTATTATTGCGACTTTATTTGCATCATTATTGGTTGTGCTGGGGTTTATGTTGCTAGTACTCCCTGGTATTTATCTTTCCATTGCCTATGTTTTTACCTTGCAGCTAATTATTGAAAAAGATATGAACTTGTGGCAGGCTATGGAAACTTCGCGCAAGGCCGTACATCAACACTGGTTTAAGATTTTTTTCATCTATGCCCTGGTGGGAATAATTTACCTTGTCAGCCTAATCCCTTTGGGATTTGGCTTAATCTGGGCATTGCCTTTCTTTGTGGTTTTACATGGCGTTTTATATCGCAGAATTTTTGGTATTGATTCTATTTAACACAAACTTCTTTACACAACTTTTCGTTTTTGAATAACACCCGATTTAATCATCGCCAAGTCTGGCAGCTTGCCCTGCCGATGATTATTGCCAATATTTCTACCCCCCTATTAGGTCTGGTTGATACGGCTGTTATGGGGCACTTGGATAATGCCAGCTTTCTCGCTGCTGTTGCGCTTGCCGGGCTTATTTTTAATTTTCTATTCTGGGGTTTTGGCTTTTTGCGCATGGGCACTGCGGGCCTTAGCGCTCAAGCTTTTGGAGCGAATAATACATTAGAGTTAAACGCCATATTGCTGCGAGCTATGGTGCTTGCTGTAAGCATTTCCTTCCTGCTTCTAGTCTTTCAACAATCCATTGCTGCCTTTAGTTTTTACCTGATTAATTGTAATGATAGTATTGAGCCTTTGGCGCAGCAATATTTTTACATCCGTATCTGGAGTGCACCTGCATGCTTATGTCAATATGTCATTCTGGGCTGGTTTTTAGGCAGACAAAATACCACAAGCCCTCTATTGATCGTCGTTACGACAAATGCTTGTAATATTTGCCTGGATTTATTGTTTGTCGTGCATTACGGCATGAATACCGAGGGTGTTGCCTTGGCATCGGTTCTGGCTGAATATATAGGCTTAATCTTTGGAGTATTACTTGTTATCAGGAATATTCCCGTATCTTCCCTCTCTTTGTCTTGGCCACACCTATTACAAGCTGACAAGATTAAAGCTATGCTATTAATCAATGGTCACTTGTTTGTGCGTACTTTATGCTTGATTTTTACCTTTAGTTTTTTTACCGTGCAAGGAGCAAAATTTGGCAGTGCTATTTTGGCGGCTAATGCGATACTCATGAATTTTCAGACATTTATGGCGTATGCACTGGATGGCTTTGCGCATGCTGCAGAAGCCTTGATCGGCCGTGCTTTAGGCGCTAAAAATAAAATTCTGTTCCAGCAGTCTATTAAAACAACTGCCTTATGGTCTTTGCTTGTAGCCCTGCTATTTACACTGACATTTAATTTCGCAGGGCAAGATATTATCAATAGCTTGACGCATTTAACCGAGGTTCGCGAGCCTGCTTATGAATATCTGCCTTGGCTGATAGCCTTGCCATTAATATCGTTTAGCAGTTTTCTTCTGGATGGCGTATTTATCGGGGCGACTTTATCTAGACAAATGCGCGATTGTATCTTGTTATCCCTGTTTCTAGTTTTTTTACCTAGCTGGTATTACACTCAGGACTTGACTAATCATGGACTGTGGCTAGCTTTAAGCTTATTTATGCTCATGCGCACCCTTATCATGCTTGGCTATTATTTATATTACCAACGGAGCATTATGCAGTCCCTTGCGTAGGATAAACACTTATAGAGTGTGGCTTTAGCTGGCTGATTATTGACTACTGGCAGGCTAAGGCTGCGCTCTACAGTTATTTGCAAATATCGGTTTTCTGCGCATGTGATATTATAGGCTTTTCAATTTTAGCCTGGATAAAATAGCCCATGAGCGTAAAAATTTACCATAACCCAAGATGCAGTAAATCACGTCAAACATTACAATTATTGGTAGAAAATGGCGTACAAGCCGAGGTTGTTGAATATTTAAAAACACCGCCTACAATTGAAGAATTAGATACTATTTTGACCATGTTGGATATGCAGCCGCGTGAATTGATGCGTAAGAATGAAGCTGAATATAAAGCAACTGGTATGAACGCCCCCGACCTTGACCGCGATGCTTTAATTGCAGGCATGGTGAATGCGCCTAAATTAATTGAGCGCCCTATCGTCTTAGCCAATGGTAAAGCAGCTGTGGGTCGCCCACCGGAAAATGTCTTAGCCATTTTATAAGCGGTTATTCACATAATTTTCGTAGGGCGTGATTTTAGCCCACGGCTAATTTTATTATAACGGGCTAAAATCAGGCCCTACCTCACTTCAGGAAAAAAATGGTTAATATTCTGGTTTTATATTACAGCCGTAATGGCACCACCAAGACTATGGCGCAAAATATTGCCCGGGGTATTGAGTCTATTTCTGGTGCAGAGGCCATGCTGCGTACCGTGCCTAAAGTCTCAGCAGTCTGTGAGCAAAGTGCTGACGAGATTCCTGAGTCGGGCTCCCTGTATGCCACGCTGGATGATTTGCGCCGATGCGATGGCATGGCTTTAGGCAGTCCGACACACTTTGGTAATATGGCCGCCCCGTTAAAATACTTTATCGATAATACCACCGAAGCCTGGTTTAGCGGCGCCCTGACTAACAAGCCGGCAGCCGTTTTCACGTCAACAGGAAGCATGCATGGCGGACAAGAAACCACCTTACTCTCCATGATGCTACCGTTATTTCATCACGGCATGATTGTATTAGGCATACCCAGTAGCGAGAATGCTTTACGAGAAACTCTCACCGGTGGCACGCCCTACGGTGCAAGCCATGTTAACCATAAGCAGCATTCATTAAGTAAAGATGAAAAAACACTCTGCTTTGCGCTCGGCGCACGCCTGGCGCAAACCGCAATAAAATTAAAAACATCATGAACGCACGTTATTTTTACACTATCGCCTTATCTGGGTATGTCGGTTTATTTATCCTACTCATGCTTTGGAATACAGTTATTTCACCGCCTGAGAAACTACCCATTGCCCTGGCATTAATTATTACAGTGAGTCCCTTATTACTTCCATTCCGAGGCTTTATCAAAGGTAATCTGAAAAGCTGCTCATGGATGGCTTACCTGAGCATGCCTTACTTTATTCATGGCAGCATTGAGGCCTATGCCCGAACAGAGCGCTTATTACCTGCTCTGGAAGTATTGTTCAGCCTGTTGTTGTTTTTAGGCGCGACACTTTTTGTACGTTATGCGGCAAGAAAACAGTAATAATGCCGCAACAGATCCCGATACAGTTTGATTTAAAGGCTGAGCAATCCTTTGCTAGTTTTTATACCGCTAGTCATCAGGAAATTATTCAACAGCTAACAGATACCTCTAGTGGCCAAGGTGAGCAGCAACTTTATCTCTGGGGTAAACAAGGGGCGGGTAAATCACATTTATTACAAGCATGTTGCCTGCGCGCCCAGCAACGCAAACTTACTGCTTTTTATCTGTCTTTAGACAAAATTCAATTGCCTTCTCCCGGTATCCTTACCGGCCTGGAAGCTTTTGATCTAATCTGCATAGATAATATAGAGTCGTGTGCTGCAAATAACGCATGGGAAATTGCCCTATTTAATTTCTATAATCGACATCGGGAAAATAATCACCACCTGATTGTCTCGGCAGATTGTCCTCCTGTTTATCTGGCAATTGAATTAGCTGATTTAAAAACGCGCATGAACTGGGGTTTAACCCTAAAGCTCCAGGAATTATCAGATACTGAACAGGTAGCGGCACTCACCTTTAGGGCGAAGAACCTGGGCTTTGAAATATCACCACAGGTGGGTGATTTCCTGACGAAAAATTATGCGCGTGATTTACCGGCCTTGTGGGAATTATTACCAAAACTGGAACAGGCAACTCTGATTGCCAAGCGTAAACTGACCGTGCCATTTTTAAAGCAGGTCCTGGCTGAGGAATAAAAAAATCAGCACAAGGCTTGATTATCTCCACCTTATCGCTACCAAAATTTAGGGTGTCTAGTGTGCATGCATCTGTTTGAGTGACCGGTTGATTAGGGTGTAATTCTAAGAATAAATCCAGTCATAGTTTTCTATCAAGGTTATATTGCCACCAGCTACCGTCATAATTGAGTGAAAAGCTCCTGACTTCTATATGCCAGGACCAGCGTTCTTTCCTTGGATTAGCTTGTTTCTCTTCGTAAGTGGCTTCTCGGGGTGAGCCCGTTATTTTGAAATAAAATAGTAAAAAACCGCAGCGCACTGCTGTGGTGATTACAATATCACCGGCACGAATAGCGCCTGTACCTTTCTTAAAGAAATCCAAGTTTTGATGTAATCCTGAAAAATCTTGCTGACTTTATTTAGAGCTGTTACCAGAGTGACGGTATTAATGGTAGAAAAGTCATCTTTGGTAAATAGTGCCTCGAAGTCGCCAGCCAGAAAGGGAGGTACAAAAAAAGTTCATCATAGTTTTCGTGCAAAAACTCAGAAACCAGTTTGCCATAGCTTGAAGATAGATTTGAAGTTATTTCCATTATAATTTAGTCATCCTGAAAAAATATCAAGGGGGCCCCTGCTTGATATTTGGTTTTGAGAGGGAAAGTAATCTCAATGCTGTTCTAAGTTCTTATAGTTAATCGCTCAACCCGCCAAGTAAATTAACATGCTGTTATTCGTAATTTATGGGTAGGAATGAAAACCTAATAACTTTCTGAACTTTGAGCGCTGTTCATTACAGTTAACTCTCAAAGCTCAAGTATCGGGGCATTTTTAATCCCTTAATCCCTTAATCCCTTAATCCCTTAATCCCTTAATCCCTTAATCCCTTAATCCCTTAATCCCTTAATCCCTTAATCCCTGACTTTAGCCCAACCTAGCGGCTGTATATTAATCACATTCTATAACCACTGCTTTCATCTCCGCTCAGGTTGCGTAAAGCTACTGTCACAGCGGCTAAATCATCCATAATCCAGGTGGGCGCATAATCAATCTGCGCTATATCTTCTTCTGTTGAAGCTCCCGTCAACACCATTAAACTACGCATACCCGTGCGCACTGCACCTAAAATATCGGTATCTAACCGGTCGCCGATGGCGATAGTATTTTCAGCATTGCTACCAAGTAGCGCCAAAGCCTGCTGATAGATAATTGGCTCGGGTTTACCGATTACTTTCGGCGTACAGCCTGTAGCCGCATGTAAAGCCGCTAAAATTGCACCATTGCCTTGTATTAGCCCTCTTTCAGTCGGTAGTGTGGTATCGCCATTGGTTGCGATAAACTCTGCGCCCGCGCTTAGGTTTAATGTTGCGGTAGACAGTTTATCCCAGCTTATCGACTCATCTTTACCACAGACCACAACATCTGCTCCCTGACCGGGTGTTGCCTCGGTATTTAATTGATACAGTTCGGTTAGAGTAAATCCCTGTTCTAATAGTGGCAATCTTGCCCCATCTTCACCCAAAACAAATACCCGGGTTGTCGCCGGATCTTTATTTTGAGCCAGGTATAGTGCTGTCGCCATCCCTGAAGTTAATATTTCTTTGCCCGTCACAGCCACACCCATACGTGCCAGTTTATCTATATATTGCTGGTTGGTATGACTGGCATTATTAGTTGCCAGTACAAAGGGCATTTCTTGCTCGCGCAAAACCTGAAAGAATTCGTTTAATCCGGCAATGGCTTTTTCACCATGCCATAATACGCCATCCATATCGATAATTAATGCGTGTATATTTGTAAAAGGTACAGTCATGTTAAGTTCTTTTTGGAAGCAAAATAAGCCGGTTCAGTATTCTGGTCTAGCCAGTCTGATAATTATAACTGCGCTCAGTATAACAGGCTGTAGTGTGAAGCAAGCAAGTCAAGCTGCTATCGCCTCCGCTCATCCTCTGGCAACGCAGGCAGGCTTCGAAATCTTGCAAAAAGGCGGCAATGTCTACGATGCGGCCGTAGCGGTTAGCGCGTCATTAGCCGTAGTCGAGCCTTCGGGTTCGGGGCTGGGTGGTGGTGGCTTCTGGTTATTACACCGCGAAAGTGATGGCCTGGACATTATGCTGGATGGCCGCGAAAAAGCACCTTTAGCTGCATATAAAGATATGTTTCTTACCGCATCGGGGGATGCAAATAAGCAGCTATCATTAAATGGTGCTCTGGCCGCTGGTATTCCGGGCATGCCAGCAGGATTGGTATATCTGTCAAAAAAATACGGCAAGCTGCCTCTCACAACCAGCTTAGCTCCGGCTATTCGCTATGCTGAGCAAGGTTTTAAAATTGATGCCAGACATCAGAAATTACTGGCAATGCGCCAGGCGATTCTTAATCAACACCTTGAAACGGCAAATATCTTTTTAGCGCAAGGAAACATTCCTGCCAAAGACAGCTTACTGATTCAAACCGACCTGGCGCAAACCTTACGGCAGATAGCAGAACAGGGCAAAGCTGGATTCTATACCGGAACGGTTGCGGATAAATTAGTGCATGCAGTAAAGCAGGAGGGCGGAATCTGGACTTTAGAGGATTTAAATAACTATCAGATAGTCGAACGCACACCCGTCACAGGACATTATAAAGATATAAAAATAACCAGTGCAGCGCTGCCCTCATCGGGGGGGATTGTATTAATTGAAGCCTTAAATATCCTCGAAAATATTGATCTGCAAGCACTAGACCCTATAACGCGCAAGCACCTTATAGTTGAAGCGATGCGCCGCGCCTATCATGACCGGGCTTTATATTTAGGCGATGCTGATTTTGTCGATGTGCCTGTCGATCGCCTGATAAATAAGCATTATGCACAAGGGCAGTCCAGTACAATCCGCCTGGATAAGGCGCTGGCTAGTGACAATCTAACCGGAAATACTCCAGATAAACCAGGTGGCCGCAATACCACACATTTTTCAATTATAGATAATGAAGGTAATCGTGTTGCCGCAACATTAAGCATTAACTTCCCGTTTGGTGCTGGGCTAGTCGCGAGCGGCACCGGCGTATTGCTTAACAATGAAATGGATGATTTTGTCAGTGCTCAAAACAGTGGCAACGGTTACGGCCTGGTCGGCGGTGATGCCAATGCAATCGCCCCTGAAAAACGCATGTTATCTAGCATGACACCAACATTTTTAGAAGACAGTGAACGCGTAGCTGTCTTAGGTACACCCGGCGGCAGCCGGATTATTTCCATGGTATTATTAGCCTCACTGGATTTTGCCGCAGGTAATTCACCCGAGTCATGGGTGCAGGTAAAGCGCTTTCATCACCAATATATACCCGATCAAATTCTATATGAAAAAGACGGTTTAACCCCTGAGGAAATTGAAGGTCTGCAGGCATTGGGGCATCAGCTTAAGCAATATTATAATTATGGCAATATGCAGGCAGTAGAGCTGAATAAAATCACTGACGTCTTATCAGCCGCCAGCGACTCTCGTGGCGAAGGCTTAGCGAGTGTACAACAGGTTCATGAGTAGACAGGAAATAAAAGTATTCTATACGCCTTCCGTCTTAAACTTTACTTCCCGGTTATCAGAACATAAGGCATTACTAGACCAGAATGAACTGGCAATAGTAGAACGGTTTAAAATATCCAAACTCAAGGTACGCTATATTATTTGCCATGGCATTCTAAGACAATTATTAGCAAAGCACCTTAATCAATCGGCTGCAGACCTAGAAATTGAAAAAACCGAATTCGGCAAACCCTTTTTACCCGACCACCCTAACACTAGCTTTAATATGTCGCATTCAGGAGATAGTCTGGCTGTTGCAATTAGCTCCCAATGTCAGCTAGGGATAGATTTAGAACGCTATAAATCACGCCACACCTGGGAAGGCCTGGTAAAAAAATGTTTTGCTCCCGAGGAAGCTGATTATTGGTATAGCCTGGATAGATCCAAACGCAGTCGTGCTTTTTACCAGTTCTGGGTTAAAAAAGAAGGCTTTGTTAAAGCGGTGGGTAAAGGCATTACTCTGGGTCTAGATCAATGCGTGGTTAACCCTGATGATACATCGTCCTTTCTACGCGTCCCTGAACTCGGAGGGCTGGCGGATCAATGGCAGATTCATACTCTGGACTTGCCAGAAAATGAATTTGGCGCAGTGGTATGTGATCAACGAAATGCAAAATTACAGTTGATAGCAATTAGCTGACTAGGCTCAACGAGGAAGAAGATTATATCAAAACGGACACTGGCAGCGAGGTTTTTAGCCTCTCTGGTAAAATACGGGGCTAAAGACCTCGCTTCCAGATAGCAAAATTATTTCGTATACGTTTGGTAAATGAGTACAATTCCACATAGATTCAGCCTTCCACCCGAATCACGCACAGGAGTTTAAATGTCAGGTTTCTTTTCCCCGCAACGCACCGT
>Ga0233443_1001736_pt1 | contig 18150 bp, 18 predicted proteins | sample SI_123_September_2_FD_182784 | JGI IMG/M metagenome (GOLD analysis project Ga0233443, IMG submission 182784) | Seawater microbial communities from Saanich Inlet, British Columbia, Canada - SI_123_September2016_200_MG | ecosystem: Environmental > Aquatic > Marine > Inlet | place: Canada: British... | reverse complement strand
AAGAAGAAATAATTCATAATTTGATTGTAATTGATTGTAATTATAAAAGCTAGTCCGACTAATATAAGCCAAAATGTTGATAGATCAGTCAATTGATCAACAAGTTAACTGTTAATTTAACATATTTTGAGCACAAGCAAGCATGAATATTAAATCAGTACATATTTAAATATAATATTGGCTCAAAGGCCTTCTATGGATGTGGATGAATTAGATTGTTATCTCTTCCTTTAGCAACTGTTCTAATGGGCTAAGCCCAATTCGCTGAGTTTTGGCAAAGAAATACTTACCTGTCCTTGCATCTTCCTCTGGTGTATGATCGTACTCCACGCTGACTGGCTTCGCAACCGTTGCTGTATGTTACTCCATCGCAGCCACAAACAAAGTCAATGTTAGTTTGGCATGGGCCTTTATATGCTCCGGCTTCATCAATGCAACTATTAAGAATTGGAGCTCGTTGTATGAGTGTTGGTGAAAATACATAAGGTGGTGGCTTATCATAGGGTGTTGGTTCATAATAGTCTGTTGGTGAAGGGGGATATTTAGCCTCAAATTCCCGTGCCTTCATTTCCTTAAACTCATGGTAACTATTGATTGTAGGCTGATCATTTTGTTCAGGATTATAGGAAATTCTGATTACACCGCAGGATGAGAATATAAAAATCACAAGCAGGAAAATAAGGACAGTTGGTTTTAGTGGTATCATAGCTTATTAAGTTAGGCCGTGTTCTTGGCAAAAGAAATGCCAGAATTAAAGCAAGATCTCTGTGAACAGGGTGACTAATCTGTATGCTGAATAAGATTGAGTGGAAGGGCCGTGTAATTGATAAAGTGCTCTATGGATTAACTAAAATAGATAAGCCATTGAAAAGAAGGCTACCCTGTTTCTTAATTCGCTCTCTGATTTATCCTTACTTATGTTCGACAAACCGTGATTAAAATTTACGGCTATGATTATCGACATTACCTCCAAACCAACACCGTAAACAATCCCGGTTTCAATTTGCTCGATATCCTGGGTAAAATCAACAGGCATGCTACCTGATCTGCCTGCAAAATGGTAGGCATAGTAAGCTCCAAATCTTGCAAAAGTACGTTGCCTGCTACTCTTATCCATACCGGTTGCCAGAATTAGTGACACGGGAACACTGATGCTGTGTAAGCGGAAATTTCCGGAGGATAGTTCACTTGCAGTACTTGTGTATACTACTTCGGGTTGAAGTGATACATTTCTGGTAATTTTTATTTGCGATATCGCGCCAATCTCATAGCTGAAGCGTCGCTTTCCATTATAGAAAGCATCCGGATAGGAATGAAAACTTCTTCCCAAACTGCCGCTTGCACCATATCTGAAAAAAGGCAGCCCGGCAGATTTCTCAACGTTCAACAGTTCTTTTGTAGGTTCAAGAGATTCGATGTTGGCCATTTCAAGTGTCAGGTCATAAAGCAGGGTCGATATTTTTTCCATACCATCGTAATCGATGGTTTCCCTGTCGTCTTCAGGTTTATGATAAGGGCCAACTATACCGGAAGTTGCGTGCAGGGCTGGAATTGTCATATCACCAAATGGTTTTGAATCGGTACGAACCGAAACCTCCGTACCGGTTTTCTTTATGTTGATATCATGTTGTTCCGCCAGCCTCATCAGAACTTCTTCTCCACCGATTAGTGTTCCCATAGCCTTCATTGTTAGGGATTCACTTTCTGCAAATCTGCCTATCATATCAATGCTGATCATTAGTTTAATGCTATCGATGGGAAGTGTTTGCTGCTCAACAAATTTATAGGATCCAAGCAAACCACTCTCCTCACCGTCAAACGCAACAAGAACAATGCTTCTCTTCAGCTTATCCTTATTTTGAACCAATGCCCGTCCTAATTCAATGACAGCGGCAGTTCCCGATGCATTGTCATCTGCACCGTTGTATATAATTTTTTCCCCGTCCTTAAACATGTAGGAAATGTGATCGTAATGGGCACCCAATAAAATATACTCATGCTTTAATATCGCATCGTTTCCTTCAATTATGCCCACCACATTGTTTCCGGTCAGCATGGTTGATCCGTAGCGCGAATAAAAAGGATGCAGATAGCCTGATTCCAGCGGTTCAACACCCAGTCGTTGAAAGTAATCAGCAATATAGGTGGCAGCTTTAAGTCCCGATGGTGTTGATAGACCGCGGCCTTCCAATGAATCGCTAGCAAGGAAATAAACATGCTTTTTTAATGAGTCAGCAGGAATACGGACCTGTCCGATGGCAGTATTACTCATTAGCGTAGCTATAGCCAGTACAAAAATAATTTTAGACGTCATAGTACTTTTTAGTCATTTAATCCAGGCAGATTGCTATGCGCAAGCGCTTATACCGGTTAAAAGCCGAAAGTTACTAATAATAACTAATGTCTCATCTTTCACGGAGAAAACTATGAATGCGCTTTCTTTTCAGGCAAACAGGCCATATATTGTATATGTTACGGAAATCTCAGTGAATAAGGATTTTAGCTGAATTAAGAGGAATAAAAAGCAGAATTATTTCGGAAGATTTTGAATCAAAGGGGCTAGAATTTGATTACTATTCTGACAGCTTTTGTTTTTAGGATATTTTACCAGATGATAGAAAGGATGCAAATGAAAATATTTACAGAATAACCAATCTGCCTGAAGCACGAATCTGACCACTGGATTCAATATGATAGAAATAATTTCCTCTCCACAGATCACCTTTTTCAAATACTATTTTCTCATTGTTAATTGCATCGATGCATCTCACCAACTGGCCGCATGTGTTGTATATGTTCAACGATCGGGATTCATTCATAGGATTTGCCAACTTTATAATGGCTGTTTCAGAGAAGGGATTTGGATAAACCTTTGCTTTGCTTAAAGTCTGTTCCCTTCGAATGCCGGTAATTAAAATGATGCTAAAATCGCCACTGCTATCGTCGTAATCCGTACTCACATTGTCCTGAACGATTCTGATTCTGCCCTGGGAAGTAGCCGTGGCCGGAACTATCCATTGGAAATTAAGCGTTGCAAGCGGGATGTCTGCCTGAACGGTATCCCAGATCACACCTCCATCTCCGGAAAACAACAAGTCCCAATCCAGTGTATTGTGCGGAACTACAACTTCCCATTGTATATTTACAGTATCCCCCGGATAATAGATTTCTCCGCCCAGTGGTGAAAGTATATTTACATGGGCATTGGATTGAAGCATTAGCATCAATCCCGGAATGAGCAAGAACAAATATTTTTTCATCCGAACAAATCTTTATATAGGAAATAGCTATAAATCAAAATTGTTCATCCTATCACAGCCGATTTTGAACGGTTTGTTGTATTATTCTAAGTTGATATTATTTATTTCTTCCTGTCTACTGCTGGCAAGCAAAATAGCGCAGACGCGAGCATAAGCTTCTGCTCTGATACGGATAGCTTACTTATCCGCCAACTATATCTCTGCGCTGCTCTATAATGACAATTGTGGTGGACCATGCCCTTACTAGTTTTCCGGATTAATATATGTGATTAATTTAGAGTTCTTGAAAGAGCTGAAATCCCGTGCTTAAGCCCAGCTAATTGTCAAGTTCAAAGTGGTTTCATTACTGAAAAAGTAGTCAGACGTGGTACACAGGCATAATCAGAGCAGGCTTTTATGAGTGAAGTGATGAACATTTTATTCCGGCAACTGTTCACAAACAAAAATCACTAAACGTTATGAGAAAAAGTCTAGTTCTATTGTTGATCAGTTTCGCAATTGTTATTCAGGGTAATGCTCAAAAGACCGTTAAGGAATGGGCAGAAATGGATCATAAGAAGTTTCACAAGAAGATGCAGTATGGTTCCGGTATAGGCCATATTAAAAGATTGGTTAAATCTCCGGAAGAATTACCTGATATCAAAAAAATAGGATTAATCTCTTTCGCAATGATCCAACCAACCTATTCGGAAAAATCTACCTATAGTGTAATCACACCCTACTTAACCGAGAAGGGTTCTCAGTTTTTTGTTGATATTCTTTATGATGAGGCCTACCCCGCGCTTAAAAGCAAACTGGCTGAACAGAATATAACTCTTCTTACTCCAAGCGAATACAACGATTCTGAAGAAAAGAAAAGAAAGTACAAGGATGTTGTTTTTGAAGTGTCGGGAATGTTCAAGTTTGTTGAAAAAATGACAAAGCGAATTAGTGGCAATAGTATGGATGTGAAAGGAACACCTGAAGGATTAAAATATATTGCTGTTGCCAATGCGGATGCTAAGGTGTGGAGAGCTGTTGGCAAGTTTGCCGGCGAACTGGATCTTGACGCGGTATTGATCGTAGAGACTACGCTGGGATACGATGGCAAAAGCCTCTACCTACAAAAGATAACATCGTCTATTATCGGTCCAAATACAGTACCTTATCGTGAATCGGATAAAAATTACTACGCTCCTTTTGGTCCATTAAAAGGTTATCTGGAAGGAATCAATTATGGATTTGCCGACACTTATCCACCAAAGGGCGTAATCTTATTGGCCAAGTTGAAAAAGGGAAGTGTGAAGGAATCCTATTTCGAAGGATCAGGAGAAGTGTATGCAAGAGTGGTTGAAGAAATTCTGAACAGGATGAATGAGGATATCGCTAAGGTAAAGAAATAATCTCGCTCTCTAACTTAATCCCTGTTACATGTTAGCTGTAAGCAGGTGACTGCAAAGAAGGTGTAATTTCTGAATAGTATGTCAGGCATATTTTGAAACAAATTACGAATAACTCTAGTAATTAATAGTTACATTACCCTTCGCGTTAAATGTAAGCTGTGAACCTTTATTATAGCTTTTGTTTTCAATCTCAAAATCGCGGGATAAAAAACAACTCTGCAGTTTCTTGTCAGGAAACAAACTAATCCAGCTGTTCTTCTTTCCTCCTCTACAGGGAATTCCATCAATTACAATATCAGTAGTGGGTTTGAATCCTTTCAATGCTCCATGCTTATAGAAGTCGACGTGGTAATCCTGCATGAACGATCCTTTGTGCCGAACCATGTAACCTTGTATTTTGGTATCTTCAGGAAGGTATATCATATAATCATCCATTCTGTTGTTCCTCACATAAGGTTCGAATCTGCTATTCTTAGGCAGCAGGGTTCCTTTAAGTTCAAAGTCCTGGGCAAGGATGAATCCATAAAGTTCACCTTTTGCTGTGAGGGTGAACTGCGTTCCACATGGTATTCCTTCAATGGTAACAACATTTTTAGGATAATATGAATAAAGAGAGCCAAAATCCGGTTTATCAAAGCGCTCCCATTTTCTTGCCCGATAATAATCCTCCGTAATCTGTATGGGAAAATCGTCCCTCACCCCATCTTTAACCTGTGCAATGCATAAACCTGTGCATAGTAAAGAAATAATTGTGAGATAAAGAGGTAGTATTTTCATAGCAGGAATATTTAATAAACTTGCTATAAAGTTAAGATATATTGAACTAAGAATCCAAGGTTATTTGAAGCGATTCCATGAGATTAATGTTGATGGCATCCTTGGATTAGTAATCCTGCTTAAACAATGGTTGATAACAATGTTCAATAAGTGAAGAACAAAACAGAGCTGATAATCTTGTATAATTAATGAAGTAATGAAAACATGACAGATTCAGATCAACACAGGCACGAGCATAAAACCATGTGGGTGGTATTTATAACGGCTGTTACCATGGTGCTTGAAATTGTTTATGGACTTACAACCAAATCAATGGCTTTGCTGGCTGATGGAATTCATATGGGTTCTCATGTACTAGCCATAGGCCTGAGCTGGGTGGCTTATGTCATCGTGAGAAAAGTATCAAAAAGCAAGACTTTCAATGGTGACTCTAAAAAAATCCTGTCATTATCCGGATACAGCAGCGGCCTGATTCTCCTGATATTCGCCTTTGTTATTTTGGCTGAGGCCATCGAGCGATTCCGCAATCCTGCGGAAATCATTTACAGGGAAGCAATTCTGGTGGCCACCATAGGTTTATTGGTAAATATTGCCAGCGTTTTTTTATTGCATCACAAACATGAGCACAGCGATCACAATATCCGAGCTGCTTATTTGCATGTAATCGCTGATGCACTTACGAGCTTAACTGCAATCATTGGCCTCAGTGCAGCAATGATTTGGGATATCCCGTTTATTGACACCATTGCCGCAGTAATCAGCTCATTGGTAATTATTAAGTGGTCAATCGGACTATTGAAAGATTCAGGAAAAGTTCTTCTGGACATGGAGGCATCTGATTCTAAGCATCATCACCATTAAATATTAAGACCTTCATTGTGCATACCGGTCGATAGCTATTTTGAATAGATTAAGGCGATCGTTAGTGCCAATGGCAATTAGCTAAGTTTAAGAGAGATGTTCTATAAAGAATAGCGGAAATAATACTGAATACGGAAATGGCAAAAATTATTACCAGCTTCCTCCAGCACCGCCACCACCGAAACTGCCACCTCCAAAACCTCCAAAACCACCGCCACCACCAAAATTGCTGCTACCACCGCTGAAACCTCCATAACTTCCATTACGGCTACTGCTGGATGCACTGATGAGCCAGAAAGCAGTCCAAAGACTAACCTTGTTTTTTCTGGAGTATCTTCTTACTCCGTTATATCTGCCAAAGACTATGATTAGCACAAAAAATCCAATGAATATGATTGATCCCCAGGGTATATCGTTTCCAAACTTTGGCCGGTTGTAATCTTCAGCTTTAAACTCTCCCGTGGATAGTTTCATCAATACGTCACATGCCTTATCAAGGCCACCATAGTAGTCATTAACTTTAAACCTTGGAAGCATCTCTTCCTCAACGATTCGTTTGGCTGTTGCATCCGGAATTACTCCTTCCAGACCGTAGCCTGTAGCGATAAAGGTATGTCGCTGGCCGCCACCACCCGTTGGTTTAAGCATTATTAAAATGCCATTGTCACTTCCTTCCTGTCCTATTTCCCACATTTCAGCAAGTTCAATGGTATATCCGGCTTTGTCGTATCCGCAAAGCTCCTTGACGATTACAATGGCTATTTGAGTAGAAGTAGCCTTATCAAAATCAATCAGTTTTTGTTCAAGATTAATCAGTTGAGTGCTGTTCAATGTTCCTGTATAATCGTTTACCAATCGATTTGACTTTTCAGGAAAACATTTGTCCTTCGAAGAGAAACCCTGGATAGTGAATAAGGTAATTAGGGTTAAAAGAAGATATTTGTAAGATTTTATCATAATACCCTGGTAATTATCGGTATGGTTAGTAGTTGATTAGAATTTATGGTCAGGAGCCAAAGGAAATTTCATCGTTCAATTCATTCTGGTCATCAGATGTATGAGGGAAGTGATGTTTTAACTGCTCCCCTGCCATCCTGATTCCATCTTCCAATCCTTCCACAAACTTTCCATCTTTAAACTGTTTTTGAACAAGATCCTTTATGTCGTCCCAGAAATCATCCTGTACTTTTGCATTAATCCCGGCATCTCCCAGAATCGCAAATTTCCGGTCCTTAATAGCCAGATAAAACAGAACTCCATTTCTCAATTCGGTTTTATGCATTTCCAGTTTTTTAAAGATGTAAGCTGCCTGATCGAGCACATCAATCCTACATCGATTCTCAACATGTAAGCGGATTTCACCGGAGCTGTTAAATTCTGCCTCTCTAATAGCCGATTCAATTACAACTTTGTTTTCTTCCGAGAATATTGTTCTTATATCATTCATAGTGCTTTGTTAAAACTGTACTTCAGGAACCACATCAGTACCTTCTCTGGCTTCAAAATAACCTTTCTTTTCAAATCTAAAGAATCTGTTGTACAGAACAGCCGGAAAATTTCTGATACCGGAGTTGTAGCTTTTAGCAATTTCATTGTATTTCCTTCTCTCAACGGCAATCCTGTTCTCAGCTCCTTCCAGCTGAGACTGCAACTCTAAAAAGTTCTGATTAGCTTTCAAATCAGGGTATCTTTCAATAACCACAAGAAGTTTGCTCAATGCACTGGTCAGTCCACCCTGCGCTTGCTGAAACCGCTGAATTGTTTCGGGATTTAAATTGCCGGCATCTATCGAAACAGAAGAGGCTTTTGAACGTGCTTCGATTACCGCTGTGAATGTTTCCTGTTCATGGGCAGCATAAGCCTTTACCGTACTGACCAGATTTGGAATAAGGTCACTTCTTCGCTGATATACATTTTCAACATTAGCCCACTGGGCTTCGACACCTTCGTCCAGTTTTACAAGACTATTGTAACTGATTAATACTGATAATCCAAGAATCAGAAGTAGTATCCAAATGGTCCAATTTTTATTGTATTTGAATTGTCTCATAATCGATATTGTATTGATTTAATTTTCATCTCCTAAATTAAACATTATTACACTAAAACATGAACATTAAGAATCAATCGGGATATTGTTACATGGACTTATACGCAATGTAATTTCTTATACAATCATTTAATGTTATTCATCAATGAAAATGGTACACTCGTCAAATGTTTGTAACCTTTGAACCAATAAACAGACGTTTGTAAAACATTAAATTCTACTTTTGAATGGGGTTTTAGCGATTCATAGTGAATAAAAACAAGCAACATAGCACCAATCGTTTTCAGGACAGAACTTACCTGTGGGGAGTACTGTCTTATATTTTACTGGCTATTGCATTGATGCCGTTTTATCAGCATCAGATTAATCCGGATGGAATTTCCTACTTAAGCATAGCACAGAAATATCTTGCCGGTGATTTTGAGAATGCAATCAATGGCTTTTGGGGGCCACTCTACTCAATATTACTGATACCGTCTATCTGTTGTGGAATTCCTGCAGTGACGGGAGCTAAAATTATAACCCTCCTGATAGGACTTATCACAGTTACTGAAGCGTACAAGTTCATCAATAAATTCGCAATGGATGCGCTGTTCAAACAACTTAGCTTTTATGTGTCTGTTTTGATCATCCTATATTATGCACTCGATGCCATAACACCGGATCTTTTACTGGTATGCCTTACCTTTGCCTATCTAAACCTATTGTTGCGAAGTAATTATAGCCGTAATTACTATGTCGGGATAAAGATTGGTTTTTTGGGAGCATTGATGTACCTCACAAAAGCCTATGGTTTTCCATTCTTTGTAATTCACTTCTTTGTTATCAACTATATCTTTTATCTAAGGTACAAGAAAGCTGAACCCCGAAAGCGTTTACTGGTAAATTACATCAGTGGCATGGTCATTTTTACACTGGTGGCAGTGATATGGATCTTTGCCATCAGCAATAAATACGATCATTTTGTATTAGGAAATGCTGGTGCTTACAACCATGCTTTAACTGGCCCAGACGGGCTTGGTCATCCGGAAGGCCATCCTATGTTCCATGAAGGATTTTTCCCACCACCAAATCAATCTGCTGTTAGCATCTGGGAGGATCCTAGTTTGCTTGAAATGCAGGAATGGACTGTTTTTGAATCGAAGGAAACTCTGATTCACCAAAGTTCTACCATTCTGTATAATATGATTGATATTGTAATTATTCACGAGAAGTTTACAATATTAGCAATACTTATTCTTTTGGTGGCCTTGCTCCTGATGTACAGGGAACGCTTTGATATTGTAAACAGCCAGCTATTGATTCTCGTTTTCACGGCTGCCTTGCTCCTTTCCGGATATGCAACCTTGTTGGTTGTCAACCGCTATCTGTGGCTTAATAACATACTGTTGCTGGTAAGTGGTGCAATTCTGTTAAGCAGATATTTATCCTCCGGAAGGCAGATAAGCTCAGTACGCAGAAATGTTATCATTTTAATTTTCATAGCAAGTTTTATAGTGTTACCATTTAAGAACATAATAAGTAATTTGAATGGTGGCAAGTATCTGTATGAATTTGCAGAAGAGCTGGACAAAACAGAAATTCATGGGAAGGTTGTGTCCAATACTGCATGGAATGAAACACTGGCACTTGCCTATTACAACGATTGGAAATTTTATGGAATCATTGGAGATCAGACCAATGAAGAGCTGAGAGTGGCATTGGATACCTGCAATATTGATTTTTTCATTCTATGGCCACCTTACGGAGACAATATTGATTTCTTACAGGATTATCCCGAGATTTCGAACAATGTAGTAGATGGTATGAAGGTTTACAAACTACGGTAAATCATCCATTTCACCAGTATCTTTCAATTGCTTTTTCTTAAACCAGTTTTTCGGATTTAAATAGCTTTTGTATTTAACAAAGAGTTCTTTACCAACGAGAAATCCACCAGCGTAGAACAGAACTTCCATTGCGATAAACGCACTTGTGGAACCAATCACTTTTGTTTTACTCTCCAGATCAAGGAATGGAATCAGAAGCATTACAGCAAATGCAAGCCCTGACAAGAGAATCAATGCGATACCAATTTTGATTTGTTTGTTTTTACCCATTATACTGACTACGATTTTTTTACAAATTTTGTGAGCAGGATAATATGCTGCCCATTTACCCTTACTTCAATTTGTTCCGGATTATCGGCTACCAGGGAAATATTTCTGACAGCTTTACCTCTTTTTGCAGTAAATCCTGCTCCCATTACCCGCAGATCCTTTATTAAAAGAACAGAATCACCCGGGTTCAATTGTACGCCGTTACTGTCTATATGCTTTATCTGATCATTACTATCTGCTCCTTCAGCTGCAGCTTTTGCCCATTTCATTGTGTCTTCGTCAAGATACAGCAGATCCAGAAGATCCTGCGGCCAACCCTCTCCACTTAAGCGGCTTAACATTCTCCAGGCCACAACCTTTACTCCGCGTACTTCGCTCCACACACTATCGTTCAAACAGTGCCAGTGATTTGGATTACTGTGATCCGGCTCTTCTATTTGCTTTCTGCATACCGGACAAATCACGATGTGCGCATCAAGCATATCCTGATGAGATTCAGCTATCTTATATACTTTAAGATTATCTGATGCAGCACAAAGTTCGCAAATGGAGCCACATCTGGCGAAAAGTTTCTTCTCCATGAATATATATTGATACGAGGACGCTAAGATATTTCATAACTTGAATAAATGATCACTATTTTATTGAAACAGTTATTTCCATATTATCAATCAGCTCAGCTAACACTTAAATAGAAAATTGTGGTTCTGATATTTTAGTCAGTATCAGAGCATAAAAGCTGTAAGGAATAGTACATGATATGCCATTCTAGTTTACTGACAGGAAGAATAAAACTAGTGAAACATACAGAATATCAAAAGAATAACTATTTTATTTTTAAATAAAGATAATATCATCTTATAATCCGATAAAACTTCTATATTTAGCTTTTCAATAATATACACAAGTTATGAGAATTGTAGTTTTAGTTATCCTGTTTGCAGCTAATTTATCTTATGCTCAAACCTATACGGCGTCTGCGCCTGTTTCTTTAGGTAGCGGTTTTGGTTACAATCATCCCCAGATTGAAATTGCCAACGATGGCAATCCTTTGGTTCTCTGGACTGATTACGCAAACCTGAACATTAATTTGGCGCGTCATAACGGTACGGGTGGATTTAACACACCTGTTCAATTGAATCCTCCTGGTTTAGAGGTTCAGAGTTATAATTGGAGTGGCCCCGATTTGTCTATTGACGGAAACAATGTATATGTTGTTTTTAGTTCCAACGGCTACGAAGCTGCTCATATATACGTGGTGAAATCAACTGATAACGGATTAACATTCGGTGATACAGTTCGTGTTGACAATCTCACTGCCGGTTTTGGCCAGTTTCCTGATATTGTAGCACTTAACGATACTCTATGGGTAACATTTATGAGGCATGATGCCGGAGGATTAAATCCAAGATACGTTGTATGCAGGTCAACCGATGGTGGAGCTAGCTTTTCCAATGATGTAGCAGCAGGTGAAATTCTTGTAGGTGAAGCCTGTAGTTGCTGTCAGCCTGAGATAATCGCCAATGAAGATCGGGTTATCCTTTTTTTTAGAAACAATGCAAGTAATATCAGGGAAATAAAAGGTGTAATTTCTACTGACCGGGGGGAAAGCTTCACGGAATGGATTTCGGTTGATGACCATAACTTCTATCTTAATGGATGTCCCAGTACAGGGCCTGATGCAAGATTTCTTACCAGGGATACCTGCATTGCCATCTATAGAACCATTGTTAACAGTTCGGTTCGCATATATGCACATGAGTATGATCTGGGCGCCAATTCATCAATCGGTGAGGTTCAAATTACTCCATCCGGTGCAACCAGTTTCTCATTAAATTATCCTCAAATAGCCACTTCAAATGGATTGATTGGAGCGGTCTGGGAAAGTTCCGGAAATGGAACGGATGTTTTCTTCAATGCTTCAAGCTCTGGTATTGGTGGCCTGAATCCCGCGAATGCCATAAATATTAGCGACTTAGCGGGAACACAGTTCAGAGCCGATATTGCTATTTCTAATGGCCTGTTCCATATGATTTATTCCGACATGCCAGATGCAGATATTAAATACGTTCAGATAACCAGCCTGGCAGGCATACCCGATGATGAGCAGCGAATGTCCATCAGTGCTTATCCGAATCCGGCAACAGATGTTCTGAATGTCAGCATAAGAAGTGATAAACCTATTACCGGCATACTGTCCTTATCAACCATTAACGGACAGGCCATCAGAAAAAGAGTGCTGAATGTATCGGGTTTTAACTCAACTCACAGAATTGCACTGGACGGATGTTCCAAAGGTATGTACATCCTGCGTGTTGAATCTGAGAGCGAAACATTCTCGAAGCGAATCGTTCTGTAAACTGAGTACAATTACTTTCCAAAATAACTATTTCCCTCTGCGTCTTATTGCGCATAAAGGTAGACTCATGCAGATTTCTACATATTTAACTATTTAGTTCGTAAATATTATCAATAGTAAGGCTATAGCTGAGTCATTTATCTATCTTTGCCAACTTTTTTGATACAAAACAGAGCAAGGTATGGTGAAGAGATTGGTGAAGGAGTTCAAGTGGATTGACTCAAAACAGGGAACAATTAAAGATGATGTTTTCTCAGGATTGACGGTTGCCCTGGCATTGGTACCTGAAGCTGTGGCCTTTGCATTTGTTGCAGGCATCTCTCCCATTATTGGATTGTATGGTGCATTCATGATGGCATTAATTACAGCCCTCATAGGAGGCCGTCCAGGAATGATCTCAGGGGCAACCGGAGCTATGGCAGTTGTAATGGTCAATCTTGTTCATGATGCCAACCAATATGCTGACAGCATTGGTTATTCAGGTGCAGAGCTGGGTTTGCAATTTCTGTTTGTCACACTTCTTTTTACCGGTGGTTTCCAGATTCTGGCAGGAGTTCTGAGGTTGGGTAAATATGTCAGAATGATACCACATTCAGTGATGATGGGATTTGTAAACGGCCTTGCCATCGTAATCATGCTTTCACAGCTAGGCATGTTCAAATCCGGTGGTGAATGGCTTAGCGGCCAAAGACTCTACATAATGATCGGACTGGTTGCGCTTACGATGCTTCTAATGTTGCTAATTCCAAAGATTTCGAAAAAATTGCCATCCACTCTGATTGCCATCCTTTTGGTTTCCGGATTAGTCATTTTCTTTGGTATTGATACTGAGACGGTAAGGGGATTTGTTGCTTCAGGAAGTGCAGATGGTAATGGTAGCCTGGCAGCTGATTTGCCCGGTTTTGCCGTTCCGATCATTCCCATGACCATGGAGAGTCTGAGAATTATTCTTCCTTATGCCTTTATTCTATCCGCAATCGGCCTGATCGAGTCGCTGATGACTCTGAATCTCATTGATGAACTCACAGAGAGCCACGGACATGGAAACCGTGAATGTATTGCCCAGGGAACTGCCAACGTAGTGAATGGCTTCTTTGGAGGTATGGGCGGTTGTGCAATGATTGGTCAAAGTATTATCAATATCAAGTCAGGTGGCCGGGGCAGGTTATCTGGTATTGTAGCTGGTTTGTCACTGCTTGTTTTCATACTGTTTGCATCACATTACATTGAAATGGTTCCAATTGCCGCACTGGTTGGAGTTATGTTAATGGTAGTTATTGGAACATTTGCATGGAGTACTTTCAAAATCATCAATAAAATACCGCTTACAGATTTAATTGTGATTGTGGTTGTAACCGTTGTAACGGTTCTGGAGGATTTAGCAATCGCAGTATTGGCTGGTATTATTATATCTGCTCTGGTCTTTGCCTGGGAAAATGCTCTTCGAATAAGGGCCAGAAAGACCATCGACGAACATGGCATTAAACACTACGAGATCTATGGCCCTTTGTTTTTTGCTTCAAGCAAAATGTTCCTTGATAAATTCGATCTTCAGGATGATCCAAAGGAAGTGATTATCGATTTTGCCGAATCCAGAATTATGGATCAGTCGGCTATTGAAGCGATCAATAAAATAACTGAAAAGTATTTGGCAGAAGGTAAAACCATTCACCTGAGACATTTAAGCAGCGATTGTCGAAAGCTTATTAAAAAAGCTGAAAAGATCTGTGATGTTAATGTACTAGAAGATCCGGATTACTTTATTGCCATTGATAATTATAATAAAGAGCTGGTCGCCGGAGTTTAGTGCGTGCCCTGTCGAACAAGTGTTACTGAACTCCTGCGTAGGGAATTCCGGTAAGCTTATGCATTTCGAAGTTGAATGTGCTTAGATCCTTGAAATTAAACTTACCTATGCTATCGTATCCACATGCTCTTGCCACTACCTTAAGCAAGTTATTGCTAGCATCGAAGAAGTTAAACAATTGTCTGGCCGATTGCTGAATCATTATTCTTTGTCGTAAATTTTCCTTCTGGGTAGCAATACCTACCGGACAATTGTTCGAACCGCAGGCCCTCATCCCCAAGCATCCGATTGCCTGAAGTGCAGAATTGGACACTGCAATGGCATCAGCGCCCATCATTAATGCTTTTGCAAAGTCCTCAGCCACTCTTAATCCACCTGTTATGATAAGAGTAACATCTTGTGCACCAGCAGTGTCGAGATGCTTTCGTGCGCGTGCCAGGGCAGGAATTGTTGGTACGTTGATGTTATTTCTGAGTATGGTTGGTGCAGATCCTGTACCTCCACCCCTCCCATCCAAAATTATGTAATCAACACCTACCTGTAGGGCAAAGTCAATATCATCTTCAATGTGACTGGCTGCGATTTTGAAACCTATAGGAATACCTCCTGTTTCTTCCCTTACTTTTTGAGCGAAAGATCTGAAGTCTTCCGCCTCTATCAAATCAGGAAATGCAGCCGGAGAAATCGCTGTTTCACCTTCATTCAATCCACGAACTTCTGCAATTTCACGAGTTACCTTGTCTCCGGGAAGATGGCCACCTGTGCCTGTTTTAGCACCCTGTCCACCTTTGAAGTGAAAAGCCTGGGCTTTTTTAACCTTCTCCCATGAAAAACCAAATTTTCCGGAAGCCATTTCATAAAAATATCTCGAATTACTTTCCTGCTCTGCTGGGAGCATACCTCCTTCTCCGCTGCAGATACCGGTTCCGGCTAATTCAGCTCCCTGTGCAAGTGCAATCTTAGCTTCCTTCGACAAAGCTCCAAAGCTCATGTCAGAAACAAAAACCGGTATCTCCAATTCCAAAGCTTTCTTTGCATTTTTACCAATCGTTACCTTTGTGGCAACCTCTGCATGATCCATAAGTGGTCTTGTTGCCAGCTGCGCCGGTAAGAACTGAATATCCTCCCATTTAGGCAGGGTATTCCGATCGACACCCATGGATTCACTAAAACCGTGATGCCCGATATTTTTAAGTCCGTTTCTCGATAGTTCTTTGATGTAAGTTGTGTATGGTTCAGTTGCCTCAGGATGAGTATCAGCATACTGCCCAAGGTATTCATCACGGTTAAATGGTTGCGGATTTTTAAGGGCAAAGGTGCGAATTTCATCAGCACCAATAAATACGGTATCGCTTTCGATCGTAGCGCTGAATTTATGAAGCACTTCATCGTTGTTATATTCAGAAACACCTGTATCGTATCTATAATCCCAGCCATGAACGCCACAAATAAGATTGTGGCCATCAATGTAACCATCGGCCATAAGTGCCCCACGATGATGACATCTTCCATATAGTACAGATACCTGATCGTCGAAACGAATTACAACCAGATCAATACTTTCTATCAGCGCATAGTGAGGCATTCGATCCTGTAGTTCAGAAAATTTGCAGATTTTAATTCTATTCATGAAGATGTTTTTAATGGCTTAGTGAATGTTTCAATAGCTTGATTCCCTTTTCAAAGAAATCAGAAACCAGTTTGTACTGTTCATCGGAACTTAAGCTTTCGGAGATATCTGAGTGCTCTAATATGGCTCCGTTCCAGGCAGGCATCATCCATTTTCCACTTTTGAGTGCTGGTAATTCCTCCATTCCTTCAGTTGCATCGGCAGACCAAAAACTAATATAGAAATAGGGTTCATCAACCATTGAATCCGGTATGGCCCAACCAATACCAATTGATTTACTTAAGTCACCTTCTTTGTTAAATAAAATTGGCAGAAACGAACCGGTATCGAAATGATGCGGCCAGATACGTACTGCTTCCGCCTCATCCATGGTGATAGCAATTTCCTGTAAGACCAACTCGGCATTTGAACGAAGTAATGAATTGTATGCCAGAGACTGTGCATCCTTCTTAAACGATTCGCTGTGTTGAACAGGATGATCCGGTAGCTCGTAGTGTAATTCATTGATAAATGTGGATGTCTTTGCACCTTCAAAATGAAGGATCTTCTTCAATTCTGCAAATACTTTAGGCTGAGATCTGCCTGCTAAGCTGATTGATGACAGTGTTTCCAGTTTTTCATTTATAATTACTAATTCCAGTTCGTTTAATAGTAAACCAAGCCGAAGGCCTTCCGGCATTGCGTTTCCGAGTACAAATTTGCTTTCCGGAATAAACTGCATGTTTGTATTGCTGTCATCACTTTTTTGAGGGACAAGATGTCGTCCGACGAGGGCAAGAAATTGAGCTGCATTGTGTTGCTGTTGCAGTGCATCCTTCATTTCAGCATTAAACTCTCCGCTCTGATGCTTCCATCCGCTTTTCTGTTGTGCCATTGTATTTAATTACTGATTTATAAGAAGATGATATTGTAACTTAATATCTGGTATCTAGCTTACTTTCACACCTTTCCAAAATGCAACCTTACCTTTAATGTTTTTCGCAAGATCGCTGGTCTCTGGATAGTACCATGCAGCATCCTTATTTATTTTTCCATCAACTTCTATATTGAAATAGGAAGCGGTTCCTTTCCAATGACAAACTGTCTGTGTGTCGCTTTCTGACAGAAACTCCTTATTAACAGAAGTTACCGGGAAGTATTGATTTCCTTCAATGTTTATTGTTTCATTGCTTTCGGCTATTACCTGACCGTTCCATGTTGCTTTCATTCTTTCAATGTTTTAATTATATGCTTAGTCGTTCGAATCTTCAAATCCTGACAAATTAATTTAAGATTCTGTAGCAAGAATTGGTTTTTCTTTTTTCTGTACTCCTTCACTTGTCACATCAGGGCTCATGGACAAAACTTTGGGACGAATGAGTAGACGGAGCGAATGGTCGTAGGTAAAATAGTTCCACATCCAGTTGATAAAAATAAAAAGTCTGTTTTTCACCCCAACTATACTAATGAGATGCACGAACAGCCAGAGAATCCAGGCAATAAAACCGTTCAATTTACCTGTCGGCAGATCTGCAACCGCGAGATGCCGGCCAATTGTGGCCATCGAGCCTTTATCCTTGTATTCAAATTCTTTCACAGGCCTTCCATTCCGCTTTCGCAATATATTTGATGCGAGCAGGTTTGCCTGTTGAATGGCAGGCTGAGCAACTTGTGGATGCCCCGAAGGATATTTAGGCGTTTTCATCTCGGCAAGATCTCCCAGTGCATAAACATCGTGAAGGCCGACCACCTGCATATAGCGATCGATGGAAATTCGCTTGCCACGCCCATAAACTTCTTCAGGAAGACCTGCTATGGTATTGGCTTTAACACCTGCTGCCCATATAACGTTAATGTGTTTTATGCGAAGTCAGGTCGCAAGTTGTAATCAAAGATAGAGAATTATGAGTTGAGTTAGTCAATGGGATTAAAAACTGTACTGATTT
>Ga0233443_1001729_pt1 | contig 18231 bp, 17 predicted proteins | sample SI_123_September_2_FD_182784 | JGI IMG/M metagenome (GOLD analysis project Ga0233443, IMG submission 182784) | Seawater microbial communities from Saanich Inlet, British Columbia, Canada - SI_123_September2016_200_MG | ecosystem: Environmental > Aquatic > Marine > Inlet | place: Canada: British... | reverse complement strand
GCGCGTTGCGCATTCAACGAACCCATGTTCGTGTTTAGTACTAGCATTGTCTGTCTCTCCTGATCCTTGCCAGATCATGTTGCCTCTCTATTGGAAGCTTATTTTTAATTTTGTTATTTGTTGTTTTTTTAGCTTGACTGTAACTCGTCTCGGTCACTTTTCGTCTTGCTTGCCTTTACTAGCGGCTCACTACGGTGTTCCTTTAAGGTTTTCTAGTTTTTTTGTTTCACCCACAGGAGATCTAGAATAACCAAGAAATAGAATTCCAATCACCCGACCCATCTTCGAGCATTTATTTCAACAGACTTAACACCTGTTGACTACTCTGATTAGCTTGACTCAGCATTGCCATACCTACCTGCTGTAAGACATTAAGACGCGCTAACTCTGCCGAATCTGCCGCAAAATCGGTATCCAAAATCCTAGATCTAGACGCAGAAATATTCTCTGAAACGTTATGTAAGTTGGAGGTGTTATGCTCTAAACGATTTTGCTGTGCCCCCAAACTGCTTCGCGCACTGTTGATCTTATCCAGCGCCGCATCAATTTGTGTCAAAGTCAGATTTTTTGTATTTGCCACCCCTGTAGCATTACTAAATCCAGTAAAAACCGACAAATCTCCAGAGAGACTGGTGATCCCCACCGTCATACTATCCCCCTCTTCCCACCCCGTCTGGATTGTCACAGTACCGCTGATTAATAACGCCTTATCATTGAACTCCGTATTTTGCAGGACACTGTTAATCTCTTCTCCCAATGCATCGACTTCTTGATCAATATAATCTTGCTGGAGGCTATTTAAGGTACCACTATCAGCCTGAACGGCCAGCTCACGAATACGCTGCATCATCTCTCCAACCTCATCCAAGGCACCTTCGGCAGTCTGTAAAAAAGAGATACCATCATTGGAGTTACGGATCGCCGCATTAATCCCACGGATCTGGGCTGTCATATTGTCAGATATCGACAAACCTGCCGCATCATCCTTAGATCGGTTGATGCGGGTTCCTGAGGAGAGGCGCTCCATCACACTCTGCTGTGCCTCCTGCGTTGCAGACAGAGCATGCTGAGCGTTCAACGCCGCAATATTGGTATTGATTACAATCATTATTTATTTTGGATCTCTGTGCTGTATAGCGGCCACTATCATCATCTCTTTACCTCTACATAGGGTTCTCTTTTTGTAACACGCATAAAAAAAGCCCGGAAACATTGCATTTCCGGGCAAACTCCAATCGCTTTATGCGAAGGAGAGACAGTTGTCGTCGCTGTAGGTTCTTTCACCTTTACCTACTCTTCGACTTTCACACTTCCCTTCCTTTCGGAAGGCAGCCGGTAGGGTGTGGCAGCACCCTATCGGACTTCTTTTTCAAATCTTTACCTCTATCTACATCTATCTATTCACCACTCTATTTGATCAGTGATAACACTTGGTTGGCGCGGTTGATTCTGGATCCCGAGGAGAGGCGCTCCATGGCGCTCTGTTGGGACTCTTGTACGGTTGTTAAAGCGCGTTGCGCATTCAACGAACCCATGTTCGTGTTTAGTACTAGCATTGTTCTGTCTCTCTTGATCCTTGCCAGATCATGTTGCCTCTCTGCGGAAGCTTATTATTATTTCTGTTGTTTTTTGCTTGACTGCAACTCGTCTTGGTCGCTTATTGTCTTGCTTGCCTTTATTAACGACTCATCCCTCCAATCCTTTACTATTTTTTTGAATTTTCTGCCTACGCCGCTAAATCCGTACTTGTAGACCAACATCCATTGCTATAATTACCCTCTGCAAATACACCACAGATCAAGGAAGTTTTGTGAAAGAGATTATAGACACCGCTGACTCTCTCTCTACCGAAGAGCTGGATAAATTGATTCTAGAGCTGGCTAACCTACGCATCACCAAAGAGCCCGCCATCTCTTTTAATGCTCCTACAGTGGATGACAACACCTATGGCATCAACATTCAGGATAACCCTTACATTGAGGCAACACTGCTCAAGGATGGCCGCACACGGATGTGGATTCGCAATGGGGGATTAGGCTGGCTGATACTAAACCTCACCAATGAACAGACCATCACCTTACGAGATTATTTGAACGCCAATACCGACTCAGGATCAATATCTGTACTGTTTAGTGAGGAGCATTTTGATAAAGGCTCCCCTCATTAAGAGCTCTGTAAACACAAGAGCATGACCATTATGGTTGCCAGCGCATCTCGGGTTACTGCAATTCAACCACAGCCCCCTCAACCCATGGGGATTCATCCTCATCAGAGAGATAGTAGAGCACAAAGATACGGTTAGCACCTAGACTGACCACATCTCCATAGCCTCCATTATAGCGGTTACCACTATAACTTCGAACCACTCCCAGGTGACTCCACTGGTCCAACCCTCTATCAAAGTGGGCAATAGAAACACTGGCCTCTAACCGCCCCACATCACGATAAATGGCAACCACTCCCATTGGAGTTTTACAAAGCATCGGAGCATGCCCGTAAAGGCCACTCTCTTTGAGTTCCCAACTATAACCATCATCAACTGATCGAAGCTGACACATATTGCAAGGATCATGATTATCCCGCACCAACCCCAACCACTCTCCTTCCGCAAGTTGAACCATAGAGAGTTCATTCAGGTATTTTCCTACCTGACCTGAATCTACCAGTATCGAGCGCAGAGACCAGCTTTTCCCCTGATCATAAGAGTGGTAAAGCCCTGGGGAGGTAATCTGTCCGCTACCCGGCAACAATCCATAGAGCGGCAGCAACAGTGCTCCATCAGCTGCCTGCTGAAGATGACCATAAATTGCCGCCAAATTCATCTCTTCAATTTGTATCGGCATTTTTTCTAGCAACAGTTTATCTTTGGCAAGATCCTCAAGTTTAAAGTTACTCAAGAAGCAGTCGTTATAAACCTCATGCCGAAAGTGACGACTCACTAAGCGTAATTGCCCTCCAGCACTGGAAAGAATGGCATCCAGCTCCCACTCCCCATTATTGACAAACTCAAGCGGAACCTGTTGCCACGCCTCTGGTGCATCCACCGTTGAGTGGTAGAGCCGGACCTCCCCCTCTCTGCCATGCGGTTGATCTACATCAACCTTTGCCGAACGCACCGCCATTAATAGCTGGTTCCCCTCTTTCACTACCGTTGGAAAGGAGTGGTACTCCCCCTTTATTTTTGGGATGATGGAGAACTGTTTTTCAATGCTGATATTCAAGGGATATTCCATAATGAAAAACGAAAAAAGGAGCTAAGAAGCTCCTTTCTTTCCACTTATATGGTGGGGCGTCACGGATTCGAACCGTGGACCAAGAGATTAAGAGTCTCCTGCTCTACCAACTGAGCTAACGCCCCAAATATGGGGTGACTGATGGGGCTCGAACCCACGACCACCGGAATCACAATCCAGGGCTCTACCAACTGAGCTACAGTCACCATTGCTCGTTTCACATTGTACTACTTTTTGCCTTATTTGGCGCGCCCGGCAGGATTCGAACCTGCTACCCTCGGCTTAGCTTACCAACTATAGCTTTCGCTACCCTGCCTTAGCAGGTTTGTGGTCTGGACTATCTCTTCACCATTTCAGGTGTCGCACGTATAGTCTCTACGGAACCCTTCGATAATCAGAGGCCAAACGTACGTTTGTACACTGATTATTTCGCGATGCCTCTACCCTCAATGTTACTGAGCGGTTGAACTCTTTCGGGTCCAAGTAATAACACTCATCAGTATCAGGACAATAGACACAGTAGAGATCAATCTCATCTTTATCTACCTGCTGCATGTGTGTACCATTTCGATCTGCCCAGCAGGATCTAAAATGGACAGTCAATGCCCCTGTTTTGTCTACCGATTTATACTTTACCTGTATCCGTCTAAACTCTCTATCTCTATATACAACCAAATCAAATGGCGCATGTTCCGTAACTGGATTTAAAACCATAAATCCTTGCTCGAATAAATCGAGCTGAGCCTTCAAGACACCGTGGTCTCCCTTCTCCTTGGTTGGGTGCATAATATTCACATTATGCCTCAACCTTTGGATGGGTCAACCAAAGGTTTCCTCGGGATTGCCATCAGCGCGACCTGTTAAGGTTTCCCCGATACGGTGCGATCCACTCTACAAGTTACCTTTCCTTGTAGAGGCCCCTAGTTCGTGCAAGCACGCGTTGAAGGCCGATGCTCTATCCTGATGAGCTACGGGCGCAAATATTGGTCGGGGTGGAGGGATTCGAACCCCCGACATTCTGCTCCCAAAGCAGACGCGCTACCAGGCTGCGCTACACCCCGACAACTGATTCAAAATCAGCGAGCGCGAATAATACCACCATCAGCGCGAACGTCAACAAGCAGTGCTATAATTCGCCAACTTTTTTTACCCTCACATTGGAAAACAGATAGATGAGCGCACAAATTCTCGATGGAAAGAAGATTGCCGGTGAAATTCGTGAACAGATTCACCAAGAGGTAGAGCAACTGTTGGCAGCAGGACACCGACAACCGGGGCTTGCGGTAGTGCAGGTGGGTGATGACCCCGCCTCTAGTGTCTATGTGCGCAATAAACATAACGCCTGTGATAAAGCTGGCATTCTATCTATCAAACACAACCTATCCGTAGAGACTACAGAAGAGACCCTAATCTCTTTGGTCGAAGAGTTGAACGAGGACGCTACAGTAGACGGTATTCTGGTCCAGCTTCCCCTCCCTGACCATATCGACCCAGAAACGGTGATTGAACGCATCCACCCAGACAAGGATGTGGATGGCTTTCACCCCTACAACATGGGGCGACTGGCATTGAAGATGCCGTTACTGCGTCCTTGTACACCCAAAGGGGTGATGACACTACTGGAGCGTACCGGTATTCCCCTAGAAGGGAAAGAGGCGGTAATTGTCGGTGCCTCTAACATTGTAGGTCGCCCAATGACACTGGAGCTGCTCTCTGCCCGCTGCACCACAACCACCTGCCACAGCAAAACCGCTGATTTGGAGGCACATGTACGCCGTGCCGAGGTACTGGTAGTCGGTGTTGGCATCCCCAACTTTATTCCCGGAGAGTGGGTACGTGACGGTGCGGTAGTGATTGATGTTGGCATCAATCGCCTTGAGGATAACACACTGACTGGCGATGTGGATTATGAAGGGGCTTTCCAGCATGCATCGTGGATTACTCCAGTCCCCGGCGGGGTGGGTCCTATGACGATTGCTACGCTGTTACAGAATACATTGAAGGCGGCTGAGGTTTTTCATAATGCCTGAGTACTTTAGCTGACATAGGTTTCACCCCCACCCCTGCCCTCCCCCTAAATGGGGAGGGAGTAAAAGCCACTACCCTCTACGCCAACTGGTGCCACCGGCACCATCTTCCAGCACAATCCCCTGCTCGGCAAACAGGTCACGAATACGGTCCGACTCCCCCCAATCCTTATTGGCACGGGCATTTGCACGGTCCTCAATCAGCTGCTCAATCTCCGCATCACTCAAACCATCTTCACCACTCTCCCCCTTGAGGAACTGATCTGGATCTTGCTGTAGCAGCCCCAAAATTTCTGCCAACTGCCTCAACAGTTGGGCATGTGCCTCCGTTGCTGCATCCGCACTGTCATTCAGTCGATTAATCTCACGCACCAGATCAAACAGCACCGAGAGCGCCTCGGGGGTATTGAAATCATCATCCATTGCCGCATCAAAACGCTGCTGCCACTCACTCCCCTCAACTGCTGCAACCCCTTCCACCTCTATCCCACGTAGTGCGGTATAGAAACGGGTCAGTGCAGCCTGTGCATTCTGTAGATTCTCTTCCGTGTAGTTTAGTGGACTGCGGTAGTGGCTGGTTAGCAGGAAGTAGCGCACCACCTCTGCGGGATAGACCTTCAGCACCTCACGAATGGTGAAGAAATTTCCCAGCGATTTCGACATCTTCTCATCATCCACCCGCACAAATCCGGCATGCATCCAGTAGTTGACGAAGGTCTCGCCGGTCGCCCCCTCTGACTGCGCAATCTCATTCTCATGGTGCGGAAAGATCAGATCCATCCCCCCTCCATGTATATCGAAGTGGTTCCCCAAACACTGTGTCGACATCGCCGAGCACTCAATGTGCCAACCAGGCCGCCCTTTGCCCCAAGGGGAGTCCCAGTTAGGCTCATCCGGCTTAGCCGATTTCCACAGCGCAAAATCCATCGGTGCACGCTTGATATCCCCCACTTCAACTCGCGCCCCCGCCTGTAGATCTTCCAAATTCTTACCAGAGAGCTTGCCGTACGCTTCAATCGAGGAGACATCACAATAGACATCGCCATTGTCCGCAACATAGGCCTTACCATTCTCAATCAACTGCTCAGTCATTGTGAGAATCTCAGCCATCGAATGGGTCGCACGCGGCTCCTGATCAGGCGACACAATCCCCAGCGCCTCAGAGTCCTCATGCAACGCCACCACAAAACGGTCGACCAGTTCACTGAACAGCTCCCCATTCTCATTGGCACGGTTGATGATTTTGTCATCGATATCGGTAATATTACGCACATAGTGGACCTTATAGCCCTGCGCCCGCAGGTAGCGCACCACCACATCAAAGAAGACCATCACCCGCGCATGGCCCACATGACAGTAGTCATAGACCGTCATACCACACACATAAAGGTTCACTTCCCCTTCATGAATCGGCTTAAACACCTCTTTGGTTCGGCTCTGGGTATTGTAGATCTGCAACATAGTTCTTCTCTTTCATCAGTGGGTACAAAAACCAGCAACTCTAATTCTATAACCCTGCTTTTCTCCCCTTCCCCATTTTAGGGGGAAGGCTGGGAGGGGGTAAAATGCATAATCAAACCTTTTACCCCCTCCCTAACCCTCCCCCTGATAGAGGGAGGGGACTTTAAAGCTACAAATTAGAATTGCCACACAAAAACAGCGCAAGATTATACCTCACCCTCAATAATGGTATAATCTGCTGCCCATTCCATTGATAAAATTAATGACTTATGAAGAAAAATCTCACCATCTTTAGTGCTGTAGTTGCCCTGCTGGGCGCTATCCTCTTTTCTGTAGTACCCTCCGAACCTGCCCGTGCTGCAGAGAAGAATCCGATGATCGCCGCTGGTTCCCCCACGGTTGAGCTGGTTACCAACCACGGCACCATCACCATACAGCTGGATGAGGCACGCGCCCCCTTCACCGTTGCCAACTTCCTCACCTACGTAAAGAGTAGCCACTATGACGGCACCATCTTTCATCGCGTCATCCCACAGTTCATGATTCAAGGCGGTGGCTTTACTACTGAGTTTGAGAAGAAGCCCACCAACGACATGATCCCCAACGAGGCGGACAACGGTCTGAAGAATTTACCCGGCACCATTGCCATGGCCCGTACCAGCGACCCACACTCTGCAACCGCCCAGTTCTTTATTAACACCGCTAATAACCGTTTCCTCAACCATACCCGCAAATCACAGCGCGGCTGGGGCTATACCGTCTTCGGACAGGTGATCAGTGGAATCGACGTGGTACGCAAGATCGAGCAGGTTGAGACCGGCGCTGGAGGCATCTTCGCAAAAGATGCACCACAACAGGCCGTCATCATTCAGTCTGTAAAACTCATTTCAAAATAATCTCAAAATAGTTATTAACAAAAGGAAAACGCTACGATGATCGTTAAGATGACCACCTCTCACGGAGAGATCACCATCGAATTGAATGCCGAAAAGGCCCCACAGACGGTTGCTAACTTTGTCGACTACTGCCGCGATGGCTTCTACGATGGCACCATCTTCCACCGTGTCATCCCCGGCTTCATGGTTCAGGGTGGCGGCATGGAGCCTGGCATGGCAGAGAAACCTACCAATGAGCCAGTTGAGAATGAGGCCGGCAACGGTCTAAAGAATGATGTCGGCACACTGGCGATGGCTCGCACCATGGACCCCCACTCTGCCACTGCGCAGTTCTTCATCAACACCAACAGCAACGGCTTCCTCAATCACCCCGGACAAGATGGCTGGGGTTACTGTGTCTTTGGTGAGATCACCGAGGGGATGGACGTAGTTCGTGAGATTGAGAAGGTCGAGACGGCCACCAGCGGCTTCCATGATGATGTACCTAAAGAGGACGTGGTTATTGAGAAGGTAGAGGTTCAGGAGTAGTCCAGTAACGGATAGACTCAACCCTCCCCCAGCTTGGGGGAGGGCATATTTGCTACAGAAAACTCATGAGCACCTGTTTTATTGCTGATCTTCACCTCTCTGAAAAGCACCCAGAGATTACCCAGCGCTTTCTATATTTTCTAAAACAGGAAGCCTCTAAACATCAAACACTCTATATTCTTGGGGACCTATTCGAGGTCTGGTTAGGCGATGACCTCTCCAGCGAAGAGGCCCACCCGATTCTGCAGGCACTCCATGATACTGTCCAACAAGGGACGACCATCTATATTCAGCACGGCAACCGAGATTTTCTGCTCGGCACCGCATTTGAAAAACAGAGTGGCTGCAAACTAATACCTGACCCTTACCGTATTGAACTGGATAACACTCCAATCTTACTCACCCATGGTGACCAGCTCTGTAGCGATGATAAGAACTACCAGCGCTATCGATCCATAATCCAACACCCCATCACACGCTGGAGCTTGCTCCATCTCCCTCACTTTTTTCGGCGCAAAATCGGGCAACAGCTCCGCCAACAGAGCAACTTAGGAAAGCTAGAAAAATCGAGCTACACCATGGATGTCACTACTCATACCGTGGAGTCATGGATGCGCAATCATAGGGTGAACCAGCTGATCCACGGGCACACCCACCACCCAGCCATTCATACATTGAGTGTGGATGGTGAACCTGCTCAACGAATGGTATTGGGGGACTGGGATTCAGGAAATAGTATGCTGTTTTATGACTCTGGGGAGTTCACACTACAGAGTGCTTAAAAGGGTTCACAATCTCCATCCCTTTCCAAATTTGTCCATGCTGCATATCTTCACTATACAGGTGCGACACACTGGCTCGTACAGCCGTCTCAACAATCATCGCATCCCAATAAGAGAACTGTCTTTTCAACACAGACTCCATCGCCTTGCTAATCACATGCGTATCAGCAGCTACAACAGGAAACAACATCATCCAGTCGTCAACCTGCCCCTTTGCCTCTTCAATCGGCATCTTTCGCTTCCGAGTCACGGCACTAAAAAATTCAGAGAGTGACTGTAACGTAAGCACACACTCTTTACCCACCATCTCATCCATCAACTGCATCGCTTGTTGATGGCGCTCACCAGCATCACGGTCTACCGAGTAGATCAACACGTTGGTATCCAGACTATAGCTCTTAGCGCTCATGTAACTGATCTCTATCCAGTGCACTCCCCCCCAAATGGTATCCACTATTCATTCTTTCACTCACTCTCGCATAAGCTTGCTGCTGAGCCTCTGTCAGTGTGCGTTCAGATTCAATTGCTGAAAGTCGGGCTACAGGCTTCCCCCGTTTGGTAATGATCACCTCTTCGCCCGACTCAACCATCTCAATATATTTAGAGAGGTGTTGGTTCACTTCCCGCACTGGAACTTGTTGTTGCATGCTACCTCCTATTTTTTTAGATAATGTAGAACATACTACAAAATCATAAAAAAGCAACTTACGCCCTATTTTCCTGTTCCAACTGCTGAAGAAACGCCATCTCCCGATCGCTAAACCCCGCCTCCACCCGACCGGGTTCATAAAACGGTCCACGAATCGCGTAAGACATCTTCTCTCGAACTAACGACTCAAAGGTCTCCTCTGAGTCAAGACCACGCTGTTCACAGAGGTAACGAAACCAGACCGTACCCGCCTTTACGTGCCCCACCTCATCTCGCAGAATAACCTCTAGAATCGGCTGACTCTCCTCATCCCCGATCTCGCGTAGCTTCTCCATAATCCCTGGGTTCACATCCAGACCACGAGCCTCGAGTATGCGTGGCACCAGCCCCATCCGTAACAACACATCATCCGCAGTCTGCTGTGCGGTCTCCCACAAGCCATTGTGTGCAGGAAAATCTCCGTAGTCGTACCCCAACTGTTTCAGCCGCCCCTGCACCAGTTGAAAGTGGTAACGCTCCTCATCGGCAATACGCAGCCAGTCATCATAGTACTCTGTTGGCATCTCTCGAAAACGGTAGACCGCATCCAGCGCCAAGTTGATCGCATTGAACTCAATATGGGCGATGGCATGGAGCATAGAGGCGTGCCCCATGGGGGTACCCAATCGCCTGCGTTTCAGTTTACGTGGAGGGACCAGCTCTGGTTTCTCTGGATGACCCGCCTGTCCAATCACTTTAGGTGACGTGATAGAGTCTTGTAACATCTCCCCCTGCTGCCACTGCTTGTATAGCTGCTCTGTCGCCTCTAGCTTCTCATCTAGTGAGCAGAGGTCGAGCACTCGACCGGTCTCCTCAAACAGATTTTCTTCAGAGGCCACGACTAAGATCTCGTTTCAGATCTTCAACCTCTTCCAATCCTACAGCAATACGGATCAGCCCATCGGTAATCCCCGACAACGCCTTATCTTCAGGAGAGAGTCGCCCATGGGTGGTGGTTGCTGGATGGGTAACAGTAGTTTTGGTATCACCCAAGTTGGCGGTAATAGAGACCATCTCTGTGGCATTGATCAAACGCCAAGCCGCTTCTTTGCCCCCCACCAGCTCAAACGAGAGGATACCACCCGCACCACGCTGTTGTGATGCTGCGAGATCATATTGAGGGTGACTCTCCAGACCGGGATAATGGACTTTCGACACCTCTGGCTGCTGCTCTAACCACTCTGCCATCATCGTCGCATTTTGGGTATGTGCCTCCATGCGTAGCTTCAATGTCTCCAACCCCTTAAGGAAGATCCAAGCACTGAACGGGCTCATGGTGGGGCCAGCGGTACGCAGAAAGCCGTAGATATCGGCACCCACAATCGCCTCAGAGCCGACCACGGCACCACCTACAGCACGCCCTTGTCCATCTAGGTATTTGGTGGCTGAGTGGGTCACAATGTCCGCGCCCAGCGCCAGTGGCTGTTGCAGTGCGGGGGTACAGAAGACATTATCCACAGCAAGCAGTGCTCCATGTTGATGGGCAAGATCAGCCAAAGCGCGGATATCACCAATCTGGGTCAGTGGATTGGCGGGAGTCTCCAGAAACAGCAGCTTGGTATTGGGTTGAATCGCCTGTTCCCACTGATCCAGTTCCGTCAATGCAACGTAGGTGACCTCCACGCCAAACTTCACCATAAACTGGTTGAAGAGCACCACAGTGGTCCCGAAGACGCTACGAGAGACCACCACATGATCTCCCGCCTTGAGTACCCCCATACAGGTAGCGAGGATTGCCGCCATCCCGGATGAGGTGGCTACTGCGCGTTCAGCCCCCTCTAGCGCAGCGAGCCGCTGCTCAAAAATTCTTACCGTGGGGTTGGTAAAGCGGGCGTAGATGTTGCCTGGTTCTTCACCGGAGAAACGAGCTGCGGCCTGTTCTGCGGAGTCGAAGACAAAGCTGGAGGTGGGAAAGATGGGTTCGCCGTGCTCGCCCTCGTTGGTGCGTTCGTGTCCGGCGCGAATCGCCAGTGTAGAAAAACCGTACTCATTTGGATCAATCATCTATTGCCCCTTGTCTGTTATTAGCGGAGTCCTCAACCCCCACCCCGGCCCTCCCCCTGCTAGGAGGAGGGAGAGCGTGCTACATTCAGTCCGAATTGTAGACCCCTAACACCTCATCATCATCTTCGTTATCACGCTTGCTCTTTTCTGAGTCGCAACGGTCAGATTCCAGCTTTTGTAGATATGCATCATCAATCCCGCCTGTCACATAATTTGCATCGAACACGGAGGTATCGAACTGTTTGATCTGCATATTCCCCTCTTGTACCGAGTCGATCAGGTCTTGTAGATCTTGGAAGATGAGGCGATCCGCACCAATCCACTCCGCCACCTCCTGCTCGGTACGCCCATGGGCAATCAGCTCCGAAGCGACTGGCATATCAATTCCGTAGACATTCGGATAACGCACCGGAGGCGCTGCTGAAGCGAAGTAGACTTTGTTGGCCCCTGCTCCACGCGCCATCTCAATAATCTGTGCCGAGGTGGTACCGCGCACAATGGAGTCATCCACCAGCAGCACGTTCTTTCCCTTGAACTCTAGCCCCAGCGGGTTGAGCTTCTGGCGCACCGACTTCTTACGCAGCTTCTGCCCTGGCATGATAAAGGTACGACCGATGTAACGGTTTTTGATAAATCCCTCGCGGTAGACGATATCTAGGGTATAGGCGAGCTGTGAGGCTGCGGTACGACTGGTATCAGGAATGGGGATCACCACATCAATATCGTGATCGGGCCACTCTCTCAGAATCTTGGTCGCCAGCTTCTCCCCCATACGCAGCCGCGCCTTATGGACGTGAACATTATCCAAAATGGTATCGGGGCGGGCGAAGTAGACGTGCTCGAAGATACAGGGGGAGAGTGTTGGGTTCTCCGCACACTGCTTGGTATGCAACTCCCCTTCCGCATTGATATAGACCGCCTCACCGGGGTCTAACTCACGAATCAGATTGAAACCGAGAGTATCGATCGCCACACTCTCTGAAGCGACCATATACTCTTTGTGCCCCTCTTCATCTTCACGCTCACCAATGCAGAGTGGACGGATACCGAAGGCATCACGGAAGGCGACAACCCCATATCCGGTGATCAGTGCAGCCGCAGCATACCCCCCCTCACAGCGGCGATGGACACTACTCACCGCACTGAAGACATCCTCCACCTCTAGCCGCAGCTTCCCCATATGTTGCAGCTCATGGGCAAACACGTTGAGTAGAATCTCAGAATCGGAGTCGGTATTGAGGTGGCGCAGATCCTCCATATAGAGGTCTTGCTTAATCTTGGCCGCATTGGTCAGGTTACCGTTATGTACCAGTGCAATCCCGTAGGGGGAGTTGACATAGAACGGCTGTGCCTCCGCAGAGGAGGAGCACCCCGCAGTGGGATAACGCACATGACCAATCCCCATATTCCCTTGTAGGCGCAACATATGACGGGTGTGAAAGACATCCTTCACCAGCCCATTGCCCTTTCGGAGAAACACCTTACCATCATCACAAGTGATGATACCTGCTGCATCCTGCCCGCGATGTTGTAGCACCGTCAGCCCATCATAGAGCGCCTGATTAACCGCAGAGGTCGATACAATTCCAATGATTCCACACATAGGTCGTGATCTTCTTTTAAAAAATTCAGTTTAAAAAGTTAACGGGAAGTATACGGGAAATAGTTACGTAGATCTTCCGGCAACTGTTCCAACAACCAGCCTGAAATCTGCTGAAAGTGCTCCAGCAGTGCTGACTCTTGCCACCAGAGATCCTGTGGCAATGGAGTCATCCCTGCCACCATCACCAACATGGAGATAATCAGCAAGCCACGTGCAATACCGAACAGCATCCCCAGCACACTATCCATTCCCCCAAATCCGGTAAAGTCGATCACCTCTTGCATCGCTTTATTGATCAACGAGCCTAGAATCAGCGTCACCAGAAAGAGCACCCCAAACGAGGTGGCCGCACGCAGCGATGGGGTCTGAATCAGTGATTCAAAGAACTTGGCCTGATCGGTAGAGAAGGTAACCGCAACCCAAAATGCTGCCACCCAGGTTGCCAGCGAGATCGCCTCTTTGAAAAAACCCCGCAATAGGCTGATCCCCGCGGAGACCAACACAATCGCCAGAATGGCGATATCAATTCCGTTGAGTCCGGTCTGTTCCAGTACGGGGGGCATAATTTGCTCTAGTTAACCTTGATTTTCTCTGATTAGTTCAATGGTCGCATATGCGGGAACAACAGCACATCACGAATCGATGGAGAATCGGTAAACAACATCACCAGTCGATCAATACCAATCCCCTCTCCTGCTGTGGGTGGCATACCGTGCTCTAGTGCGGTGACGTAGTCTTCGTCATAGTGCATCGCCTCATCATCACCCGCCTCCTTCTCCGCAACCTGCGCACGGAAACGTTCGGCCTGATCCTCATAATCATTTAACTCTGAGAAGCCGTTGGCGATTTCACGCCCGCCGACGAAAAACTCAAAACGGTCGGTAACAAACGGGTCATCATCATTACGACGCGCCAGCGGAGAAACCTCCGTGGGGTACGCGGTGATAAAGGTGGGGTGCATCAGACGATGCTCGACCGTCTTCTCAAAGATCTCAATCTGTACCTTGCCTAAGCCATAGGACTCCTTCAGCGGAATACCCAGCCCCTCAGCCACCGCACGTGCCTGCTCCATATCATCCAGCTGCGCCTCGCTCAGTTCTGGATTAAAGTGAAGGATCGACTCTTTAATCGTCATGCGCGCAAACGGTTTGCCAAAGTCGTAGGTGTCGCCCTGATAGTTGACCGTAGTTGAACCCAGCACCTCTTCGGTGATACCGCGTAGCATCGCCTCGGTGGTATCCATCAAATCGTGATAGTCGGCATACGCCTCGTAGAACTCGATCATAGTAAATTCAGGGTTGTGGCGAGTGGATAGCCCCTCATTACGGAAGTTGCGGTTGATCTCATAGACTCGCTCAAAACCGCCGACCACCAGCCGCTTAAGATAGAGTTCTGGTGCGATACGCAGGAAGAGGTCCATATCCAGTGCATTGTGGTAGGTGGTAAAGGGGCGTGCCGTGGCTCCACCGGGGATCGCCTGCATCATTGGCGTCTCCACCTCCATGAAGTTGCGCCCGTTGAGGAAGTTACGGATGTACTGAATCACCTGCACACGCGTCTTGAAGACATCGCGTGAGGCATCATTCATAATCAGATCGATATAGCGCTGACGATAACGTGATTCGGTATCGGTCAGGCCATGAAACTTCTCTGGCAGTGGGCGCACTGATTTGGTCAGCAGGCGCAGGCTATCGACCTTGACGGAGAGCTCGCCCGTCTTGGTCTTGAACATCACCCCTTCGGCACCGACGATATCACCCAGATCCCACTTTTTGAACGATAGATAGAGCCCCTCAGGCAGCGAGTCGCGCTGGATAAAGAGCTGGATCTTTCCACTCATATCCTTGAGATGGGTGAAGGCGGCCTTCCCCATAATACGCTTGGCCATCATTCGACCAGCAACGGCCACTCGAATGCCTGCTGCCTCCAGCGCCTCAGGCTCCATCTCGTCATACTCAGCATGAAGCTCACCCGCGACCACATTGCGACGGAAGTCATTGGGGAAGGCGTTGCCCTCTTCACGCAACAGATCCAGTTTTTGACGGCGCTCGGCAATCAGGCGGTTCTCATCAACTTCTACATTCTTATCTTCTGACATCTTATAAAACCTTAATAAAAAGCTCCTCGCGCAAAGCCGCAAAGACACAAAAAAATCACAATCCGGACTTCAAACTCTCTTCAATAAACGGGTCCAAATCTCCATCTAGCACCGCTTGAGTATTGCCAGTCTCATGTCCGGTTCTCAAATCTTTAATCCGCGACTGATCCAGCACATAGGATCGAATCTGGCTACCCCAGCCGATATCAGACTTGGCATCCTCTGCCGCCTGTTTCTCTTCGTTCTGCTTCATCAGTTCCATCTCGAAGAGTTTGGCCTTCAACATACTCATCGCAGTCGCCTTGTTCTTATGCTGCGAACGCTCATTCTGACACTGCACCACAATCCCCGAAGGTTCATGGGTAATACGCACCGCAGAGTCGGTGGTGTTTACATGCTGACCACCCGCCCCCTGCGCACGATAGGTGTCTACCCGCAGGTCAGAGGGGTTGATATCAACATCAATATCCTCATTCACCTCAGGATAGATGAAGACGGAGGAGAAGGAGGTGTGACGACGGTTACCAGAGTCAAAGGGCGATTTACGCACCAGACGGTGCACACCCGTTTCGGTGCGTAACCAACCAAAGGCGTACTCACCCTTAATCTGGATGGTGGCCGATTTAATCCCCGCAACCTCCCCCGCTGAGACCTCCATCAACTCTACAGCAAAGCCACGGCGGTCCCCCCAGCGCAGGTACATACGCAGCAGCATCTCCGCCCAGTCCTGCGCCTCGGTGCCACCGGAACCAGACTGAATATCGATAAAGGCGTTGGAGGCATCCTGTGGACCGGAGAACATACGCTGAAACTCCAGCGCCTCAATGGTCTCGGTCAATTTCTGTAGATCAGCAACCACCTCGTTGACGGTATCTTCATCGGCTTCCGCCTCAGCCATCTCCAACAGCTCACGCGCATCCTCTGCTCCCGAGCCCAGCTCATCCAGACCGTTGACCACCTTCTCCAACATGGCACGCTCACGCCCCAGATCCTGCGCCCGCTCAGGGTCATTCCACACTTCTGGAGACTCCAGCTCGCGGTTGACCTCTGTTAACTGCTCCGCTTTTTCAGCATAGTCAAAGGTACCCCCTCAAGGCTTCGGTACGCCCTTGCAGCTCTTTGATCTGGTTGTAGATGGGGTTGAATTCAATCATCGCGGTTCAGCTCGGTTTAAGTCAGTGTTGCCGAAAAATAGTGGCGAGAATTATACACGCTTCAACCATAGACGCTCACCCCCTCCCCCGCATATTTATCATACACATGTAGATAGACCCGCTCACAGGTCTTGGCCCAGAGTGCATCATCATACTGCTCTGGCAACTCATCCAGCATATCCTTGATCAGACTATCCACCCGCGCCTTGGTACGCTGTTTCTTGCGCCAATCGATCACCAACAGCGCCCTCAACTTCTCCAGCAGATCATGGGCGATACGCTTGATCTCGTTACGCTCTTTTTCACTCAACGTCACCTCACTACAGAGCAGATCAAAAATCGCCAACTCCTCCTCACTCAGCCCCTCGCGTAGCGTGCGCTGCTCCTCCTGCTCCAGCTCCCCGATAAACTGCTTCAATTCTTCAAAAAACTGCTCCGCGCTATAGGCTCCTAAATTGTACTGTTCAATCAACTGCTGAAAACGATCCTGCAGATCCTGACGACTGCTGTTGCGCTCCACCATCGGCACCAACTTACGGGCAATAATCACCTTCAGCCGCTCCACATCGGACCGCCCCGGCCTGTTCTGCTTCGCCACCATCTCCGCCAGCGCTTCAAAATCGATTGCAGAAATATCCACCGGCTCTGGCAAGTTACTTCCAATATGGATGGTCTCAATCGCCTCATCCAGCAATTCACCTACCTGATGGCGCACCACATCCAGCACATCACTGTCATCCACCTCCAACCCCGATTTCACCCGCATCTGACGATAGATGATATTGAGTGCCACCCGCTCACGCACAAAACCATCGGCACGGCTGTCGGGCAAAATCGCCTTGAAGATACGGTTAATCTGGCGCAGGTAACTGATAAATTCATCACGGTATTTGGGGTCAAGCAGCGCCTCACTGGCGGCATCCAGCAGTGTCAGGCGCTGTAGATCATCGCTCGCCTCCATCACCGCTTGCAGACTGATCTGCTGCTCTGCAAGAAAACCACGCACCGCCCCCATCGCCTGTTCCAACTCATCCAGCAGCACCTGCTTATCATTGGCCGGGGTGTCGATCTCATACTGCACCCCCTCCTCCGCTACGCCACCACCATACATCCCCAGCGCCTGCTGTAGCGCACCGAAGATATTGATGTAATCCACCACTTGCCCCGCTGCCTTTCCAGGAAAGACCCGATTGGCACGGGCAATGGTCTGCATCAGCGTATGCTCTTTCAGCGGTTTATCGAGATAGAGCGTCGAGACCGAAGGGGCATCAAAGCCAGTCAGCCACATCGCACAGACAAAGACGATGCGTAGCGGGTGCTCTGCATCCTTAAAGTCCTCATCCAGCTCCTCTTTTACCATGCGTTCACGGTGACGCTTGTAGTCCAGCCCCAGCTTCTCCATGCGCTCATAATCGTTCTGACCGCCAGAGACCACCACCGCCATATCGGTACTCTCCAACAGTGCAATTTGCTGCTGCAAGCGCGCACGATGGCTCCCTCCAGCCACCTTCAAACGCTGCTGTAAACGCCTCAACTTTTGCTGCCATGCGATCTGCACCTTGTCATACATGCGAATGGCCGTCGCCTTATCAATCGACACCACCATCGCCTTGCCCCAGACGTTCCCTGACTCGCCCCCAGAGAATGGCTCCCGCCCCAGATAGTGATCCACAATATCGTTGGCGATGGTCTCCAGCCGCTCCTCACGGGTGATGATGTGATAGGCGCGACCAAACTCCTGCTCCAGCTTCGCCTCC
>Ga0233443_1001716_pt1 | contig 18314 bp, 11 predicted proteins | sample SI_123_September_2_FD_182784 | JGI IMG/M metagenome (GOLD analysis project Ga0233443, IMG submission 182784) | Seawater microbial communities from Saanich Inlet, British Columbia, Canada - SI_123_September2016_200_MG | ecosystem: Environmental > Aquatic > Marine > Inlet | place: Canada: British... | reverse complement strand
AATTTGGCGAAAAAGCGCAGTTTACTGGTGTAAATGAGCATTTTGAGCTGAATTTTAACGCAGTTCTGGAGGAAAGATGCGTTTTCGGACAGCCTCCTAATCATTTAATTCTGCTCCCGATTAAACTCGGTATAAGAACCCTTTTTCCATAAAGACTCTAGCTTTATTCTATCTAATCCAAACTGTTTTTCCTGTTTATCAAGAGATTTTAAAATATTGTATTCTTGCGTTATTTTTTTAACATCTTGCGCCATTAATTCATGGTTTTTCTTTACAATTTCAGGGGCATTATGAGCCGCCCCTTTATAAGCACTTAAATTATGAAAATACCACATTTCAAAATATTGTCGTTCTATTTTTGATACATTATAAAAACTGGAAGCCTGACCATCTAAAAAACCGATTCTCTCATGGGGTAATATTTTTTCCAGCCAATCGACAGGATAAGATGGACGTTCTTTAGCATTCGGTGAAAAATTATTATGACGTCGAAGATTTTTCAATAAATCTTCGGCTTGGTACAATTGACTCCACGCCCGCTTCCTTTCTTTATCCAACTGGCTCAATTGCTGTTTCGACCATTGTGGGTCATGACAATCAGCACACACTTTAATCCATTTTTGTCGTTTGACCTGATGCAGAGATGTCTGTGGATTGATTTCATGCAAGCCAAATTTCCAAATGGTTTTATCCGCCACCTGATGATGACCATTGTGTAAATGGCAATACGCACAAGTTGGAATGGTATAGTTACCTTTTTTTAAGCTTTTTGACCAATCAATCGTATCTTTTTCTGTCAAATATCGTTGACCATGAACCGACGCGAAATAAGTTTCATCATCAGGATGTGGTGGCCCTGAATGGCAAGTAATACAGGCTTCTGGCCTTCTAGCTTCGGCTGCTGAAAAACGATGACGTGAATGACAAGAGTCACACTTAGTCGCTACCGAATGACACTGCACACAGGAAGCAACTTCAGCTTTGGGTTTATCAACAAAATGCTTAGCATCCACCACTCGCTCCATCGCCAATACATGACTTGGAAAACCATAATGTTTTTCGCCCATAAACTCACCATGCTGTTTTTCATGACATTTGCTACAAACAACAGGAGTTGGCATTGTTAAAGATTGATGATTGCTACCATGACAATCATTACAAAAAACTTTCTGACGAGAGTTTGTTGCATGTTGGCTATTATTCCAATCATTGACAACACCTGGAGTTATTGCCTGATGACAAGTAACACATTGAGCTCCTTCAAACTCTCCCACCACATTTTGAGTTGATTGGTAGAAATCATCGGGTGACCAGTATTGATGAACGGCGTTAGGCGTCCAATACCTAGAATAATGCCCCGTGGCTTCACCTTGTTGATGATATTCAATAAAAAAATAGCCACCAATAATAGCAAGCAATGAAATAATAATGGGATAACGTATCATTGTCCTACATTAATTTTTATTGAACGAATTTTCAATTGCTCTATCATCGCATCCGCAGCTCGTAATCCAGCAGCAACAGCCGTCACCACCAAATCAGCACCATGAGTATTATCTCCTCCAGCAAAAACCTTATCATTGCTGGTTCTGCCATGCTTATTAATAGAAATTCTATTCTGTTGATTGGTTGCAACGCCCAGTCGTGATAACCAAACAGGAGGCGCATGAAAAAAACCAAAAGCATAAATTACTTGATCGGCTGCTATTGTTTTTTCACCTGTTTGAGTCTTAAAAGAAACCCCTGTGACCCATTCGACACCAATAATTTCAAGTGGTTGATGGTTAAAAATAAATTGCACACCTTCATTTAAAGAATGGTGCTGTTCTTTCAATGATGCACGCATTTGTTGTTGAGACTTTCGGTAAACTACCTGAACAGATTTAGCGCCTAACCGCACTGCACAACGCGCACTATCCATTGCGGTATCACCGCCCCCCAGTATCACCACTTTTTTCCCTGAAAGCTTAGGAGGCTGCCCGAGAACACATCTTTCATCCAGAACTGCGTTAAAATTTGGTTCAAAATGCTCATTTACATCAGTAAACTGCGCTTTTTCACCAAATTTTGCCTTGTTCTGACGAAAACCTACATTTTCGGACAGCCTCCTAGGAGAGTCTGAAGTATTGATCGAAGATAAAAAATCTATCGCCTGATGGACACCTGATAAATGACTGCCAGGTAATTCAATGTCGTTAGGTGCTTGTGCCCCCGTTGCCACATAGATAAGATCATTTTGACGTTTTATCTGCTCAAGTTCTCCCTCATCAATCCTCTGCCCCAATCTAAATACCACTCCAGCCTCCTCAAACAATGCTTGTCGGTGTGCCAAAGTACGTTTATTGAGCTTAAAGGATGGAATAGCCGTTACCAATAAGCCTCCAATATTATCATTTTGATCATAAACCGTCACCGCCACTCCATTCTGGATTAAACGTTGTGCACATGCCAGGCCAGAAGGTCCTGCACCAATAACAGCAACTGTAGAAGATTTTTTTAAATTATTTTTTTTGTGGGATAGAATTGGAAAACTCCAACCCGATTCCAATGCTATTTTATTGATGGCGTGTTCTATCTTTCCAATATGGACGGCCCCTTCCAGCTTATTACGAGTACAAAGTTTTTCACACAAGTCATGTTGAGGACATAACTGACCACATATTTCGGGCAATGGACTGGTTTCATGAGAAATTTTTGCAGCTGAAATAATGTCTCCCTTAGCGGCAAGTTTCAACCAGTCTGGAATTCTATTTTGTAATGGACAACCCTGACGACAACCTGGATCGCCACAATCCAGACATCGACTGGCTTGTTGTTTAATCCATGCTATATCGGGTAATATTTCAGTTTCATACCAATCCTGACCTACATTCTCACGCTTGACCGCATCTTCTCTGGGCTGATCTATTGGTTGCCCTTGTTGCAATAAGTGACTGGCATCCTGCCTCAGTGATGCTCTAAACACATTCCGAACATCACGAATTTCCAATGCATTGGTTGGGCAGGAAACCACGCATCGAGCACATCCCATACAATCTTCAATACCAGTAATTTGTCCAAATTCTTTACCTTGTCGTTGTACAGGAATTCCCATATCACAAACTTGTTCACAACGCTTGCATTCAATACATTTGCTTTTATCCATTTTAATATCATAAAAGCCAAGATGATTCAGCACCCCAAAGGTTGCTCCAAAAGGACAAAAATAACGACAATAAAATCGATTCCCCACCAATGGCGCAATAAAAAAAGTTCCAAAATAGGTCAATGCCACCAGCAAATAAAATAATCCAACAAATTTAACACTCCATGCGGTAGGTGAAGCTAAAGTTGCGACCAACACCATCATGTAACCCGTGAAAAAGAACCATTTAGTATGACGCAAACGCCACGCCCATTTTCCCCTCACCGTTTTATGTCTGAATGGAAACCCCACTGTTTCACGAATACCCACACAAGGACAACCCCAACCACAAACAACTCGACGACCAAACAACAATACCAACGCAAGTACCACAAAAAAAGTAACTGTTCCTGGCGTGTGAATGGCAGGAAAAACGGGCTGAACCCACAAGTAACCCAAATGTATCTCAACAAACGGCCATAACCATGGAATAAGCCACCAAAAAATAGTGACCACAGCCACCAGCACTTTTAAACGTCGACGAGTATATGGATTTTGTTCGGCTTGAATACGCCACAAACCAAACCCTAAAATAATCGCATACTCAGTATATCGGTTTAGCCAAATTGGACTTTCAAACCAGAATAACCAACTTTCATTCAACCAACCCAGGAATGCCAAAGTAAATGCAGCTAAAGAAAATATTTGTATCGAGAGTTTATAGCGAGAAGGCAAGGAATTCTGTATTGAAGCAGATTGCTCTCTGGGAAGATGCGGTAATGTTGGATTTGATGTTGTCATGAGCTTTTCTCAATTATTGTTTGAGTTTAAGCAACTTGCAAAGGCAGAACTTCTCGTTTAATTATTTTTACATTTTCTTGAGCCATTTTCAAATCATAACTGGATTGCAGATTAAGCCAGAATGAGGAATGGTATTAAAATATTGAGCCTACCTGAGAGCGGTATCAACACTAATACCTCGAAAGAGCGCAATTGTCTTGGACTTTTACCAGAGATAGGCTTTTGCGTCTTCACACTTAAAACCATTTACCATAGACAAATAATATAATGCAACACATTAAACGTCAAACATCAAACAATATTTGATAGAAACAAAAACCCCCCCCTGAAACCAGAGAGGTTTTTGTCTAACACTTAATAAATTTATATTTTTACAAAAAAATAAATTTATTTTGCAGCTTTAGGTGGCGCAGGAGGTGGAGGAGGCGCATAACCATAAGGAGCACCATAAGGACCATTATTATATCCGTTATACCCATTATATCCGTTATATCCACGACCACGACCGTAACCGTAGCCATTTCCAGCGCCATTGCCACTACCACGTACGTTAGATTTACCAGAAAAGCTCATGTCAAAAGAACCGTCTCCAGCGCCACTACCGTCGCCCCAACCGTTACCGTTACCATAACCATTGCCATTACCATTGCCCCAGCCATTATTTCCATAGCCATTATTCCAAGGAGCACCGCCACCATTATTCCAAGGACCGCCCCAGTTACCTGGACCATTCCACCATGCAGATGCTGATGCTGATGCACCCAACAATGCAGTCAATGCAAGCACTTTTAAAAATTTGCTCATTAATCTTCCCCTTTATTATTGATAAATATAGTTTTGAAAACTATGTTATTTAAATTGTTTCATCAAAGCGATTAGTCCAATTAAAATGTGAATAACCAAATACCATTGATTATTGTTATTAATTTATTGTTAAAAATTAATTCACACTAGTAAAAGTAGTTGCTAACGTTTAATTTGACAAGATAATTTTTCAAAAATTTTATGATTAAGTTTAATATCCCATCAACTCTTCATCTGATACTGCTTTTGCAATGCTAAAACGGCTTCTCTGGTTTTATCAAACGCTGAATCATATTCAGACAATTTCTGTGAAATAGTCTCCAAATCAGCATCCCTACCCGCTTTTTCCATTACTTTACAGACATCAGATAATTCTTGCGCACCCAAATTAGCACTTGAAGACTTCAAGCTATGACAGGCTTTAAAAAGTGCTTCTGAATCGGCTTGTTCAAATGACTGATGAATCACATCATTGTGTTTTAAACTATCTGTTAGATAAATTTCTATGACGGTTAGTAATAAATCAGGCCTACCCTGACTCTGCAATTCAATAATAGGCTTAAGTCTTGCCATATCAAGATATTCTGTTTCCTCAATTTTTTGCGGAACATCATCAACAGCAGTTAAGCCATTATCCATTGACTCCTCAGCAGCGCTATCCAATGGTTCCAACCATTTATTGATGACATTTTGCAAATCAGCCATCAAAAAAGGCTTACTGACATAATCATCCATGCCTGCATTTCGACATTCTTCTTGAATACCCTCAACCACATCAGCGGTTAATGCAACAATGGGCATATGATGTCCATTTTGTTCCCAAAGACGATATTGACGTGTTGCTTCAAAACCATTCATTTTGGGCATATGACAATCCATTAAAACCAAACCATAAGTCGTATTTTTCATTAATTCAAGTGCTTGCTCGCCATTATCAGCGGTTGAAACCTGAACACTAAATTTTGACAACATGGCTTTGGCTAATTTTTGGTTCACGGGATTATCTTCAACCAATAGAACATGATGCTGACACAGATCATCACTGATTGATGGCTCAACTTTAGAGACATGATCATGCCGTGTATTTTTTATTACAAACGACTCTACTGAGTCCTTTTCGCTTAATGGTTGCGGTATTGACTCTTTTTGTTTATTTTGTTGATCATTCTGCAGTTTGCTCTCTCGATCACTCACTTGTGCTAACAAATCATTAAAACCATCGGTTAATTGCTTGATTTCACTAAAATTTGTGGCTTCATATTCAATCTGGAAATTATAATTCTTGTCTTGCTTAACCTTTAATATTCCATTGAGTAATCGCTCAATGGGTACAGAAATTTGTTTTTGTAAACGCCCAGACAACCAAACAACACCCAACATAATGATGATAAATAACAAAAGGAAAATCATCATATTATTGAGACAAAACTGTTCCAAACTTAAACGAATATAAAGTAGACCAACAACCTCATCCGCATGAACAACAGGTGTTAAAACTTCAATACCGTCAGCTAAAAACAAAAATGTTCGTTTATTTCCAGGATTATTATGAGGCGCTTTAACCTCTTCAAAATTCTCTTTAAATTCCACTGTTTTTTTTGAATAAACAGCAAAATTCTCACCATGTTGATCAAATAAGACAGCGGTATTAATACTCTTATCGGCATTGATACGACCCAATACTTTTTCGGCATTTTCTTTATCATTGGAAATCAATGTGGGCGATAAATTTAAAACCATGATATCGGACAAAGTTAAACCATGGTCCTTCAAAGTTTCCCGATAATCATACCCATTGAACAGCAAGAAAGTAATAAAGACAATTAACAGTGCGATTGCCGTCACTTTCACCATCATATATTTTAATTGAAAAGCCAAATTATCTGTATTTATAATCATCATATTATGAGTTTTTATCAGTCTTTTTTACTGTAAAAGCATTGTTTTCGTGAAATTGAGATTCTTTGATATAGACCAACAACTTATCTTCAGGCAATGGAGCCCTTAAAAAATAACCTTGCAATCGAATACCTCCATGTCCTTGTAAAAAATCACATTGTTCAACATTCTCTACACCTTCTGCAACAATATCTAACCCCAATGTTTTAGCCAATGTTATGATGGTTTGTGTGATGGCATTGCCACTTTTGTTATGTGGTACATCAGTGATAAAAGATCGATCAATTTTCATCACATCAATGGGTAAATTTTTAAGATAACTCAACGATGAATAACCTGTGCCAAAATCATCTAAAGATATTTGAATTCCCAAGGACTTTAATTCATCTAAAATCATAGAAGCCTGATTTTGATCATTGATTAAACAAGACTCTGTAATTTCTATCTCTAAATATTTAGCCTCAAGACCTGCTTTATCTAACGCTGACTGTATCACGCCCGATAAATTTTCATCGGCAAACTGCAAGCTTGATAAATTGACAGCCACCGACAAATCACCAAACCCTTCCTGATGCCAACGAACCAAATCATGGCACGCCTGATTTAATACCCATTCTCCCACAGGAACAATCAATTTTGATTCTTCGAGTATAGGTATAAAATCTCCTGGCATAACAATATCGCCATTGGCCTTGCGCCAGCGCATTAAAGCCTCTACCGCAATGATTTGACCATCATCATCACATTGAGGTTGATACCAAACTTCAAACTCTTCATTTTCGAAAGCTTTGCGAAGGTCATTCTCCATAGTAAATTTTTGTTCAACCTTGGCTTTCATTTTCTTGGCATAAAAAGAATAGTTATTTCGACCACCTGATTTGGCATCATACATTGCCGTGTCTGCACAACAAATCAGCTTATCTTTTTCATCACTCGCCAATGGAAATAAAGCAATACCCATACTTAAAGTAATCACCAATTCTTTATCTTCGATAATAAATGGAGCCTCAAATGAATTCTTTATGGTATTAGCTACAACTTCTACTTCACTGATATGATTTACCATTTCCAAAATAACGGTATATTCATCTCCACCCAAACGTGCGACCGTATCACAGCCTCGTATTGAGTTTTTCAGACGCTTTGCAGCCTGAACTAAAACCATATCTCCATATTGATGCCCTAAGCTGTCATTGATTGATTTAAATTTATCCAAATCAATAAAAATCAATCCCAATAAACGCTCATTACGCAATGCCTGAGCCATGGCATGGGTTAACCTATCATGAAATAAAGCTCTATTTGACAGCCCTGTCAAACTATCGTAATAGGCAAGTTTTTGAACTTCTGCTTCAGTTTCTTTTTGTTTGCTAATGTCTTCATAGGTTCCTAATATACCCAATACATGAGCGTGAGGATCACGAAGAATGACTTTTTTACTGTGAATATGTAACTGCTTGCCATTGGCAACCGTGTGTAAAATATTGGCATCAGTGTGAGACTGATGTTTTTCTAATATATTTTTTTCTGCTTCATGATACATTGCCGCATTATTCTTCCATGGCAGGTCTTCATCCGTTAAACCAATCACATCTTTAGCGTCACTAAAACCTGCATCTTTGGCAAAAAGTTGATTACAGCCGATGTACTTAAGTGACTCATCTTTCCAATAAACCCTAACAGGGATAGTATCTAAAATTTGTCCCATCATCCGCTGAACACCACGTTCTAACATAATGGCATTACTGGCTTTTAAAATATAATTAATTCGATGAGGCAACAAACCCCAGTGAATGGGTTTATTGATAAAATCAGACGCTCCTACAGTAAAAGCCTTTTCAACAGATGCCATATCATCATTCCCCGTGACCATGACAATCGGTACTTGAGAATCATTTTTTCTCAGCTCCTGACAAACAGTAAATCCATCCATACCAGGCATTTCTACATCTAAAAGAACCAAATCAGGATTATTTTCCTTAAATTTTTCTAAAGCTGACTGCCCATCTTCGGCATCAATCACACAATAACCTGCTTGTTGCAATGACTCACGCAACAACAAACGCATTCTTAAATCGTCATCTATAATCAAAATTGTTGTATCGGATTTCATTTGTAATATATTTCCTTTTACTCTAACGATTATAACATTCAGCTTTTAAATTACCTTCCATGATATATATGATAGAATGTTTTGACTGTAAAAAACACATATTAACAAAACACAGCAATATATTACCATATAGAAATATTCATATATTTATATAAAACTCAATCACTTACTACAAACATATAAAAATAACACCCATGCATTTTTTTCGCCCCCTCATTGTGCTCTATCTTTTATTTGCTTCCCAAGTGGCTTTATCCGCCCTGTTTCACTCGTCTGGTTTAGATTGGAAAACCCATGAATCTAAACATTTTAGTGTACATTTTTACCCTGAAGAAGAGGATATTGCCAAAAAAGTCACTGCCATTGCTGAGGATCGTTATCAAATATTGACACGATATTTCAGCTGGATACCCGAAACTAAAACAGACATTGTCATCTCTGATGAGGTTGATTTTGCCAATGGATCAGCCAGCCCTATCCCAAGAAACACCATTAATTTATATGTCAGCAAGCCAAATCATGCGTACCAATTTAGTTATCATGACTGGATGACTTTACTCATCACTCATGAGTTAACCCATATTATTCATCTTGATATGGCAAGACGAGCCCCACATTTTTTAAGAAAAGTTTTAGGGCGCTTTATCTTATTATTTCCCAACGCATTACAACCAAGCTGGTTTGTAGAGGGATTAGCCACCTATCAGGAAACCAGCCAACAACACCAATTTGGCCGAGGACAATCGGCTTATTTCAACATGCTGATGCGAATTGAAGTCAAAAATGGCATCAAATCATTGTCGCAACTGAATATTCCCTTTGACCAATGGCCAGGCCGACAATCTATTTATTTATATGGTTACTTTTTTTACGAATTTATCGAACAAAAATACGGAGAAAAAAAACTTAAACATTTTATCAATCATTACAGCCAATATTTGATCCCATTCAGGATTAACAATAACAGTAAAAAAGTGCTGGGAAAAAATCTAAAAGTGATATGGAAAGAATTTGAAAATTACCTTTCCAACAAATTCCAACCTCAACTTGATAGCATCGCAATCAAACACAATAACGGACAAAAACTTAGTCATTCAGGATATTATAGCGGTAATTCTGTCGCCCTGACCGATGGCACCCTTTATTACATAGAGAACGATGGTTTCACTCAGGCAAGAATAATGAAACGCCTTCCCAATCAAGCCAAGGCTGAATTTGTCACGACATTACTCAAAGGCCAATTAAGTGATATCCACGCAGATAACGGACTACTCATTAGTCAACAAGAACGTTGTGACAATACCTACATTTATAAAGATTTATATGTTTTACCGCCTAATTCTACAAAACTCAAACAACTCACTCATTGTGGCAGATATGTTTTTGCCAGCTGGTCACCTGATGGCAAACAAATTATTGCAGTGCATCATCATTTAGGACAGAACCAACTCCATTTATTATCATCTGATGGGAAATTAGTCGAGACACTTTGGCAAGGAAAAAATGACACTTCGGTTTTACAACCTGACTGGTCACCTGACGGGCAAAACATTGTGGCAAGTGTCTGGAGAAAAAATTCCCGTTGGAATCTGGAAGAATTTAGTTTAATCAATCGGCAATGGAGTCAACTGACGCATGACCAAGTCACAAAAAGTCACCCACATTATAGTAACAATAACCAAACTATTTTATTCAGTGCGGCCTATAATGGCATTCCAAATCTATATCAATTTAATAAACAAAGCTCACAAATAACTCAAATAAGCAATGTCATTGGAGGGGCTTTCCAACCCATTCAGGCAAACTTGAAAATGCCCATTTATTATACGGGTTATGATCAAACGGGATTTAATCTTTATCAGCTAGACAAACCAATCAACACCCCTGTTACAACATCACAGCAAATCATACCGCAAGGTGATCAGTTTCGTTCAAGTAGAGGAGTGGCTCAACTCAGCTTTAACAACAAAGGAAAAACACCTGTCTATCAGATTAACAGTCCATTTAAAACATCCAGTTATTCAGCCTACTCAGAATTAATTCCCAGTTATTGGCTTCCTGCCGCCATTTCTTCCGAATCAATGATTGCTATCGGAGCACAAACCAGTGGCAATGATCCACTGAAAAGACATTCATACCAATTACTTACCTTATTTGAAAGTTACAGTAAAGAAATCATGGGATCAATTGACTATTTCTACGATCGATTTTGGCCATCTCTACATCTGAATTATTATCGTGATATTGATAATTTTTTATCATCAGACAACGACAAAGACTCACTCATTGTCAGTCGAGCAACAGACGATTTTCTGGCAGAACTTATTTTCCCTTTTTTAACCGAACAAAGGCGTCTCACCTTTAATTTAGCCATTGCCCAAAACAGAGCATCGGATGTTTTCAGAAAAACCGCCAATATTGGTATTAAAACAAAAAATGACCAGTTACTCGGAGCCGCATTGATTTATAAGTCAACTCAAAGCTATCCATTATCAAGTTTTTTAAAGGATGGCAGACATCTCACGCTGATGGCAGAAAACAGTGATATTTTAAACAGTGATTTTACAGGAGACACCTACACTTTTATTTGGGATGAATATGTGGGAATCAGCCAAGACCAATTATTAAAAGTACATTTTGCAACAGGCTGGGGAACCGATTCACCCAACCCTTTTATATTGGGAGGTACATTTTTACTCAATCCAACTTCCCATTTCAGCGCACCATTCAATGAAAGAAATTATCCCATTCGTGGTTATCGACAAGGCCTTTCCGCGTTACAAGGTCGCCGCATGATGCAAGCTTCCCTGCAATACCATTTTCCACTGGCAACCATCAACAGAACCATCATGGCACCACCGATAGGTATCAATAAAATCACTGCCAATATATTTATTGATAGTGGTGGCGTTTGGCAGACTGGCGGTTCTCCCGATAAATTTTTTACAGGCGTGGGTACAGAAATCAACATAGAAAGCACCTTATTTTATCTTCTTCCCATCACCATTCGCATTGGTGTAGCTCATGGTTTGGATAGTTTGGGAGAGGACCAATGGTATATTAGGTTAGGACATTTATTGTAATTATAATCGATGGACATCGTATAATTATCCGATGGTTTGCTATTATTATCTATAATCAAAACAAATACCCTGTAACTGTTCAGATTGCTCCTATTTTTTCCTCGCTCCTTGAGGGGTAAACGCAGAAATGAAGCAAAATAAGGGTGGCCTGAATAGTTACCTTTAAACAAGACTAAAACTCAATGGATATACAACAACTCACTCACATCAGTCACACACGCCAAAAGATTTTCATTATTGATGATTCTGTTTCAAATATTGAATTTTTGAACCTTGCGTTGGAAAAAAAATATCACGTCATTTCAACGGTGCAAGGACGCCTGGCATTTTCTATTGCGGCAACAGAATTACCTGATTTGATTTTATTGGACATCATGATGCCAGACAGTAATGGCTATGAAATATGTAGCCAGCTAAAAGCAGACCCCAGAACGCAAAATATACCCATCATATTTGTCACCGCCAAAGATGATGAAGATGAAGAAGCAAAAGGCCTAAGCATTGGCGCTATCGACTACATTATCAAACCATTCAGCCTGCCTATTGTATTGGCCCGAGTTAAAAATCATTTAGAATTAAAAAAACGAGGTGATATTTTAACCAGTTTGGCATCACTAGATGGATTGACAGGTATCGTCAATCATCGATCTTTTGGTCATTTTTTAGAGCAAGAATGGCGACGAACCATCAGAAACAGAAGCTATATTGCACTCATATTAGTGAGTATTGACCATTTTAAAGCTTATAACGATCATTATGGACATTTAGCAGGTGACCAATGCTTAAAACAAATAGCCAGCACACTTCAAAATACATTAATGCGCCCAGCTGATTGCCTGGCAAGATACCATGGAAAAGAATTTGCTTGTTTATTGCCTGAAACCAATCATAACGGCGCGCTTACCACCGCAATTAACCTAAAAGACAGTATTCAGGAGTTGAAAATCCCTCACCAGACATCCCCTACAGATCCTTATGTTACACTGAGTATTGGAGTTGCCAGTACAATCCCTGTTCCAGACAGCGAACCATCAAAGTTCATTGATGCAACCAAACAATCAATGAATAAAGCCAAAAAAAATGGTCGTAATATTATTAAAGGCTTGGAAATATAAGACCAATATTAATTTTTATTGACTAACCAATTATAATTAATGTCTGCATCAATCTCTATATTATCTGCCAAAGGAACATAGTGATTAATATAAGACTTTACCCCGCCCTGCTTTTTAAAGTCTTTTTTAAACCAGCCAAATATTTTTGAAACATGGGCAGTATTACCTTTAATGAACAATCCTTTCTTGGTATTCTGCAAAAATAACAGGCTTTGATTATCAAGTTGCTGATCCAGCTGGCGTGCTGCATAAGCTTCATTTCTCAAATCTGGGCAACTCACCGATGCACAAACAATCGCCAGATGAATTCTTGGGTCATCCATTTTTCTCAATACTTCATGCTCAACATGGTGTAACGAAACCATTTTACCATTCAGTTTTCCTACTGGTTTTTTCCATACAGGGCTAAAAAAGCTCCCTATGTTTTTAATACTCTTAACTTCCCAATGATCAATGACCATTTTTAAAGCAAAAATATTATAAGCATTGATATAAAAGGATAAACGTTCATTTTTATTGTCTAATTGTGATACATCGTAAAATTCCAATTGCTTAACAACTTGTTTAAAACGCTTATCTCGATGCATTTCAGAATAATTAACTGTATTTAATGGAATGTCATCCGTCACTCCCACCTTCACATAATCTTTAAGCAACTGATTATAAGTCGTCCAATCAGGCTCAATAGCTGTTACATTGAATGATACAAAAAAAGCCAGACAGGCCAACAATAATTCCAAACTGATTTTCATTACAATTCCTATGATTCAATTGACAAACCCAGACGATTCAGACCATTAAATGCGGCAATTTGATAAGCTTCGTCTAGTGTCGGATAGTTAAATGCAGAATTTAAAAAATATTTAATATCTCCATTAAAATGCATCACTGATTGCCCCAAATGTATTAATTCTGCAGCTTGTGGCCCAATAATATGAACCCCTAATACTTTCAACGAAGTTGGACAAAACAATAACTTAAGAATTCCTTCTTGATACCCCATAATATGTGCTCTAACCACTTCTCTAAAATGAGCAATACCAATTTCATAAGACACTTTCTTTTCTATTAAATTTGCCTCAGTTTCTCCGATCATAGCAATCGCAGGAATGGTCCATATTCCTATCGGTAAACGTGTTGGCATTTTTTCTGACTGCAACTGATTAAAGGCATGTAACACTGCAATTCTGGCTTGAATCATCGCGGTTGATGCCAAACCAGGAAAACCAATCACGTCTCCAACCGCATATATGTTTGGAAGATTTGTTTGGTAATTTTCGTTCACTGATAAACGTCCCATATCTTCTGGGATAATATCAATTTTTTCTAAACCCAGTCCTTCAATATTAGATCGTCTTCCCGCAGCCACTAACACCACTGGAGAAGTGACTTTATTTCCACTCACCAAGTGAACCATTAAATGATCGTCTTGTTGCTCAATTTTATCAACCGATTCACCTTGGCGCATGGTTATTCGTTGATTTCTCATCCTAAATGTTAAATGCTCAGAAATTTCCTGATCTAAAAAAGGCAATATCGATTGATGACGAGAGATCAAGTGAACTCTAATGCCCAATTTAGCAAAAATACAAGCATACTCACAACCAATGACTCCTGATCCAATCACCGTTATCTGGGTAGGCAAACGTTTTAATGTTAGTATCGTATCAGAATCAAATACACCTGGTATATTAGCGTCAAACCATGATGGATGACTGGGTCGTGACCCCGTCGCAATGATAAATATTTCAGAAATCAATATTTCCTTACAAAGTTCTTCGGTACTCACTTCAATAATATTGGCCGAAACAAAACAAGGAGTCCCTTGGTATAAATCTACGTTGTTTTTAGACAAGTTCCTTTTAAGACTATTTTCCTGTTCCTGTATTACAACTTTTTTTCGAAACATTAACTCTTCAGTTTTAATATTATTCGGAACTGAAATTTCAATACCATGTGTACGATGGTACAACATATCAAGATTAACAACGGTTTCCCGTAAAGATTTTGAAGGAATTGTACCAGTATGCAATGATGAACCACCCAACTTGGCTGATTTTTCAATCAATGCAACACGTTTCCCCAACTTAGCAGCCTGAATAGCTGCTTTTTGTCCTGCAGGACCAGATCCTATAATGACGATATCGTAATGTGAAGGTTCTTGTTCGGCTTGGTTATTATTTTTCATATTGAATACAATTTAGAATCAAGTTTGACTAAAGAAAAAACAAAATCACCACACTGACAGTTTCACCTAGGTGATTATAGACAGGAGTTATAGACAAGTTAGTTGTCTTTATCTCATTATTCAAGTAAGAGTATCTCAATTCTGCATTGAACTGACGTGTTTCACCTTGATCTATCGCATAATCAACCAGTTCTTTGGTTTTTCCACTATCACTGGAATCTATCCACTGCAACAATTCAGAAAGGTATTTTCCTTCATATTTTTCACCAATACAGCCCAAATATTTTTCAGCAACGGGATTGATATACTCAATTCGACTTTGTGCATCAACAATAATAATACCATCGGTAATCGATCTAAAAACAATCTTCGCCCGTTCTTTTTCGACACCTATTAAATTATCGGATTCTTTTCTTTCATGGCAAATACGGGTATATCTGACTGATAATGAATTAAGTTCAGTTGATAATTCTTTTAGTTCGCGAGGGGACTTCCAAGTAAACCGATAAGATTGATTGTGCAAAATAGATTCAACACCTTTCATCAATTGTTGTTTGATTGAGTCAACCCTAACAGCAATAAAATGGGCAACAAAAAGAATGATAATTGCCAGAATAAGAGTAACCAAAACAACATTGGTTCGTAAGGAACTAATCCAAGTATCTATTTTATGTTGATTAACAATATCCCCAACCCAAATTGACGAAGGATTGGTACCGTCAATAAATAAAGGCATCCAGGCAACCACTTGATTATCATTGCCTTTAATAACAACGGGTTTACCTGCGATGACTGATTGCTTCAGTTTTGGGACACCTTTGAATACATTAATCACTTGTTTTTTTGTGACAGGTTTTTTTATATAATGACCATCATTTGTTATCCAATAGCTTGCATGCATTGACTCTAAAAAGCTAACAGCTTCAACATCAACAACAATCAATCCCAGAGGTTTACCTTGGTGAGAAAAAATAACACTGACAAAATGTAACCATTTAATACTAAAAGCAGAGTCACTGATCTCATTTTTAGATTGTTGGGAAACTTTAATGTAAACCTTTATTTCATCTGTACTTATGCCCAATGAAAATAATGATTGATTCTTTAAAAAACGTGTATGTTCAAGATTAACAGGTAATAACTCACCATTTTTCCCTCGTTGTAAACTCAATTGAACAGAACCATTCAGATCAACAATTTCCATCCTGATCACATCTTTCTTATTGGCAAACCACTGATTAACTAATTTAGACAATCTGACACTTGCATTTTTCTTAGATAATGATGTTTTTCCTTTTAAACCCAGTATTTCTTTGGGTGCAGGCAATATAGAAAGGACATGAACCGAGGATTTGAGACTTTCAACAATTTGTTTTTTTTCTAAAAACTTATTTTGCAATTGTTGCAAGGCATCTAACTGGGCTGCTTTTTCATATTTTTCAACCACTGACGGCAACTCAATAAAAACCATCACAATGAGTGGAATTAATCCAATAAAAAATAATACGATTAAAATACTGGCTCTTAGTGTCATGGATTTTATAACTCTATCAAGGAGAAAATAAATAATGGCAAGGGATGGTCATGGAACATAATGACCTTCGAAAAAAGTAACATCATATTTTAAAACCACGGATGAACACTGATAAACACGTAGACTCATTGAATGATCATTCCGTGGTTCTAAATAAATAATTCATATCTATTTTGGCTATTAAAATGGCATTCCTTGAGGAAATCGTCCTTGCATTCCTCGCATCATTTTTTTCATTCCGCCACCTTTACCCATTTTTTTCATGACTTTTTGCATCTGATTAAATTGCTTTAATAATCGATTAACATCCTGAACTTGAGTTCCCGAACCATTTGCAATGCGTTTTTTACGTGATCCTTTGATAATTCCTGGAAACTTCCGTTCTTTAATGGTCATGGAATTGATGATGGCAACCAGTTTATTCATTTCCTTATCATCCACCTGGTCTTTAACTTTTTGTGGCACTTGAGCCATACCTGGCAACTTATCCATCAAGCTATTAACACCGCCTAAATTAGAGATTTGCAACAATTGTTCTTTAAAATCAACAAGATCAAAGCCTTTTCCTTTACTCAATTTTTTCGCAAGTTTTTCAGCTTGTTGCTGGTCAACTTTGCGCTCAACCTCTTCCACCAGACTCAGTACATCACCCATACCCAGGATACGAGATGCTACACGATCAGGGTAAAAAGGTTCTAAAGCTGATATTTGTTCTCCAACACCCACAAACTTAATCGGCTTGCCCGTAATATTTCTAATGGATAATGCCGCACCACCTCTTGCATCACCATCAGCCTTAGTCAAAACAACCCCAGTTAATGGTAATGCTTCATGGAATGCCTTGGCGGTATTGGCGGCATCCTGCCCTGTCATGCTATCAACAACAAATAATGTTTCCACAGGCTTGGTGACAGAGTGTAATTTTTTAATCTCACCCATCATATCGTCATCAATATGCAGACGCCCTGCCGTATCAATAATTAAGACATCCGCAAATGTTTTCTTTGCCTGTTTAACTGCATTTTTGGCTATTTTAACAGGATCTTGCGATGCATCACTTTCAAAAAAATCTACCTCGACTTCATTGGCAAGTATTTTTAATTGTTCAATCGCTGCAGGTCGATAAACATCACAACTTGCCACCATGACTTGCTTTTTCTCTCTTTCTTTCAAGTATTTTGCCAATTTAGCCGCACTGGTGGTTTTACCTGCACCTTGCAAACCAGCCATTAAAATAACTGCGGGTGGCTTGGTTGCCAAATCCAGTGTTTCACAAACATCACCCATGACATGTATTAATTCTTCATGAACAATTTTCACAAAAACCTGGCCAGGGGTTAAACTTTGTAAAACATCTTCACCAATCGCTCGTTGCTTGACTTGCTCAATAAAGTCTTTAATAACGGGTAAAGCAACATCTGCTTCTAACAAAGCTTTCCTAACTTCTCGCAAAGCATCCGAGATATTATCTTCTGTCAGACGTCCCTGGCCTTTTATATTTTGAACAACTTTGCCAAGACGATCGGTTAAATTTTCAAACATATTTTTGCTTCCCGAATTATTTATAATAATTTAAATGATTTTTTAGGATAATCCTTAATAAACCAGTTGAATCGTAGCGAGAATGCTCAAGATGCTGAATATTTAAGACTT
>Ga0233443_1001711_pt1 | contig 18349 bp, 15 predicted proteins | sample SI_123_September_2_FD_182784 | JGI IMG/M metagenome (GOLD analysis project Ga0233443, IMG submission 182784) | Seawater microbial communities from Saanich Inlet, British Columbia, Canada - SI_123_September2016_200_MG | ecosystem: Environmental > Aquatic > Marine > Inlet | place: Canada: British... | reverse complement strand
TAAGCCGTTTTGCGAGGCGATATTGCTGAGCATAGAATTAACAGAGCTTAATTTAGGCTTGATGCCAAATTTTTGTATTTTTTCTAATTGAAGTACCAGGTTAATTTGGTTGTTAATCAGTTTTATTTTTTCAGCTTTAGTGGAGGTGGGTTTGATTTTTTCACTAATTACATCAAAAGTAATCAGTTCATCGTTAACAATAGCAACAATACTATTTGGAGCAGCTAATGTGTTAAACGAAAAAACAAATATAAAGACAAATAAATACTTTATTTTATTAGTCATTTAAGGTTGGCCGAGTGATTTGATATATCTTCCTCTAGGCTGTCTAAGTTATCTAGGTTGGCTAGATAATTAGGTATATCTTTCTCTAAGCGCTTGTAAAGACTAGGCGATGTTGTTGCTAAGCCCTTAAGTACTAATTCAAGACTAATAGATTCATCGTTACTGTCTTCATCAAAATAAGCCAACCTTACAGCCCAGCAGCATGATTCATAAACAATTCCGGCAGTTGTCTTGTTTATTACACTGTTTGTAATAGAGTAATTCCCACCTGCTAATATATGAATTTGTTGATTGACTGGGTATACGCCATAAAGCTCGGCAGATTTTATATTGTTATCGTCATGATGAGCTATCGTTATAAATTTTCTAGGATTAAGAATGTAGCTAATTAAATTGTCATATTTGTCAATATTACTAGTTTCTGGATTGAATTGTAGTGAATTGTTAAAGGTAAAGTTGTTCCATGTAAAATCAGCGGAAGCAGCAACGTTAGAATACTTTCTGCGATCAACTAAGTTGCCATCACTATCCATATCCTGATTGTCAATATGATGTGTTTGAGCGGCCTTTAAACTCAAATAAGTATCGCCAGTTTCTTCACCAATAAAATCAGACTCAAGCCCTAAAGTAAAGCTATTAGCGTTACTAATTCTATCGATACCAGTGAATTTTTGACCAGAGAATAGACTTTCGTAGGAGTCGTTTTTATCAGCTGAATCGAAACTTGGTAGTGCGCTTTGATTTTTTTTAGGTGTATAACTATAAGACAGTCTCGGTATTAAAGTTTGGATTAAATCTGCATTAAATATATTAACATCTCTTTCTAGAAACAACTTGGAGTCGATATTAAAACTGCCAATACTCCGACTCTGATTAGGCACATCGTCCATTGTATAGTTAGTACTAGATAAGTTTAAACTCGGTGTCAATAAATAAGCATTCGTCAATATTGGTCGACTAAAGTTAGCCTGGGCATGGGTACGTAAACCCGTTGTGTTAGTTGTTGCGTTAGAGTCTTTGTGTGCAAATTTAGTGCTAACCAATGATAAATTAATGTTGCGACCACTTAAACCTTCAAAGCTTTTAGAAATTGATAATTCTGGCGCGCGTGTGTAGGAGGCGACACCGTTGTTGATTAGTTGTTCTGATTCAGAAAACAAAGAAACATCTAAGTTTTTATCTGTTTCTTGATAATTCAAGCTAAGATGAGAGAGAAGTGCTAGAGATGAGGTGTCTCCGTCAGCAATATCTTTAAGGTAATTTTTATCTGATACTTTTTTGACTACAATGCCCAAGTTAGATGAAGTGTTTTCATCATCTAACTTGATAGGTAAATCTAGCTTGGAATCTATTAACCACCTAGTATCTTTAGTAATGTTGTCTTTATTTAAATAATGACCTTCAAACTCAAGTCTTCCATTGTCCCAATAATCGTTAGAAGCTATGAGTTGCCTATATTTTCCTTCTAATGTGCTACCATGATTTGATATATGATTAAGTGTAAGTAAAAAGTCTCTGTCGGGGGCGATATTGAAATAATATGGAATTTTAACTTGATATCCATTTCCTTGCGTGCCAAAAGAAGGAGACAGAAACCCAGAGCCTCGCCCTTCTAAAACCCATTCGTGATGAGGGATGTAAGCAATCGGCACGCCAAAAAATTCAAGAGTCGCATTTTTGGCGATACCTTTATTTTTTTCAGTATTAAGGGTGATTTTTTGAGCCTTTACCCTCCAATCGCTTTGTCCCAGTGGGCAAAGGCTATAGTTAGCGGAACTAAATACCTGTTCGTTGCCGTCATTAGTTACCTTTTGTGCTTGGCCGTTAATTTTTGATTCAGGGTAATGGAAATTAACATTCTCAAGTGTGGTGTGAGTGACATCGCCTTGTTTTTTAATGACAGCCTTATTGCCAGTAAACATTAATTCATCGTCTTGGAATTTTACGTTGCCACTCGCTGTGGAGGTTTTGCTAGACTTTATAATGTTAACCTTGTCTGCTGCTAGGTAATAGTCGCTGGAGTTGAGAGAGACGTTTCCAGTTAATAGATAGCTGTCTTTTTTGCTGATCTCACTTCGATCAGCAAGTACATCTAGGCTTTCAGTATCGGTAGAGAGTGTTTGCTTGGGAAAAAGTAGCGACTCTTGTGTACAACTAAGTGTCACGCCTGGGGCATATGCTTTTATTTCTGGATAGGGTTTTATAACAACTTTATCTTCTTGAGTTTGCTTGGCAACTTCGACTTTTTGATTAACAATAGGAGTAACGTTTTTCTTATTGTCAGCTACGCTTTTGTTGTTATCAGTTTGCTTTTTATCGTCTTTATTATTTTCACTAACTTGTTGGTTTTCAGTGTTAGCCTCTTTTTCACCATCCAAAAAAGAAAATATACTTGAAGAGGGTTCTGTGGTTGTTATTTCGTCCGCCTTAGGTCCGCAGACTCTGTCTCCACTGCTCGTCATCTTGCAGTCACTGTATGAAGGGGTACTTATTAATAGAACGAGAAAATAAAGAGCCAGTTGTTTTTTCACAATTGTTTGTTTTGCTTATAAATTTCATTTATTTTAACACCATCTATCAGCCATATTAAGGCTTATGCTTACAGCGTTCTGGTTTCACTATTGGTTGGCAAACAATCTTATATTTTCAAGTATGTATTAGTCACCTTATTAAGAGATAGTTTGGGTAAAATAACTCAGGTTTTATACTACATGGAAGTAATAAATGGCTTGGAACGACAACAACAATCAAAGTCCTTGGGGTGGTAACGGTCAAACACCACCAGAATTAGACGAGGTGATTAAAGATTTTAAAAACAAATTTAGTGGTATTTTTGGTGGAAAACCAGCATCAGGTTCTCAAAAATCTGTCACACCACCAACAGGTGGGTTTAAATACATTTTTATCCTAGCTTTATTGGTTTGGACTTTATCTGGTATTTATATTATTGATCCTGCTGAAAAAGGCGTGATATTGCGTTTCGGTGCTTTCCAAGAAGAAACAGGCCAAGGCCCACACTGGCACCTGCCATTTCCGATTGAAAGTTTAAACCGCATTAACGTTGAACAGATCAGAACCGCTCAAATTGGTTATCGTGATGCTGTTAGTAACCGTCGTGGCGGCAACGTGTCGTCTGAATCTTTAATGTTGACTAAAGATGAAAATATGATTGATGCTAAATTCGCAGTACAGTACAAAGTTAACGATGTGCAAGCTTATTTATTTAATGTGGCCAATCCTGATGCAACGCTTCGTCATGTAGTCGAAAGTGCGATTCGTCAAGTGGTAGGTAAAAACACCATGGATTACATCTTAACTGAAGGTCGTGTGGCAATTGCTGACAGTATTAAAGAAAGATCTCAAGAATTGCTAAATAGCTACCAAATCGGTTTGTATATTACCACGGTAAACATGCAAGATGCACAGCCGCCAGAGCAGGTGCAGGCTTCATTTAGTGATGCAGTAAAAGCACGTGAAGACAAACAACGTTTAATTAATGAAGCGCAAACGTATGCCAATGATATTTTGCCAAAATCTCGTGGTAAAGCTGCGCGTATGCTCGAAGAATCTAAAGCTTATAAATCTGAAGTTGTTTCTAAGTCTGAAGGTGAAGCGTCACGTTTTGGTCAAATCTTAGCAGAGTATGAAAAAGCACCTGGGGTAACTAGAGAGCGCTTGTATCGTGAAACCATGGAAAACGTATTAGCCAATACCAGCAAAGTAGTGGTTGATTCAAAAGCCAACAGCATGATGTATCTACCAATTGATAAATTAATTGATGCTAAAAAAACACGTACTGAAGTGATTATCCAAGAAGCTCAGCCAGGGCAAGATAATTCAAGAGGTAGTGTCAGAAATGTTTTCCGTAATAGGGAGGTTAGATAATGAAAAAAATATTCCCAATCATTGGTGCAGTTTTGTTTTTAGTGTTGAGTTCGGCGCTATATACGGTTAACGAAACACAAACAGCTATTAAACTCCGTTTAGGTGAGATTGTAACGGTTGAAAATACGCCAGGTCTTAAATTTAAGATGCCATTCGTGAATAACGTGGTGAAGTTTGATAATCGTATTCAAACTTTAGATGCGCCAGCAGAGCGCTTCTTAACAGGTGAAAAGAAAAACGTAATTGTAGACTCGTACGTAAAATGGCGTATTGTTGATGCGGAGCAATTCTACAAATCAACGGGTGGCAATATCGCTAGAACCAACAACCGTTTAGCGCAGATTATCAAAACCGGCCTTAAGAGTGAGTTTTCTAAGCGCACGATTGCTGATGTGGTCTCAGGTGAGCGTAGTGAGATTATGTCCAACATTCTCAAGTTGGCCAATAAAGACATTGGTGAATTCGGTATTAAGATTATTGATGTTCGTATTAAGCGTATCGACCTATCGCAAGAAGTGTCGAACTCGGTTTATCGTCGTATGCAAGCAGAGCGTCAGCGTGTGGCCAAAGATTTCAGATCTAAGGGTGCAGAAGAAGCTGAGATTATTCGAGCAGCTGCAGATAAAGAGCGCACCATTATTTTAGCCAATGCGTATCGTGATTCTGAGAAGATTCGAGGTGAGGGCGATGCAGTTTCTGCCAGTAACTATGCGCAAGCTTACAACCAAAATGCAGATTTTTATTCGTTCTATCGTTCGTTAGAGTCTTACAAAAAATCATTTAACGAAAATAACGACATTATGGTGTTAAACCCAAATACGGAGTTTTTCCGCCACTTTAACCCAGAAGTTAAATAAAGCATTATTTGTATGAGTACTTGGCAATTACCTGAAGGTATTGATGAACTCACTGGTGATCGAGCGCTAGCGTTTGAGTCTGTGCGTCGAGCACTTTTAGATTTATATGCTGACAAGGGTTTTGGCTTGGTGATTCCGCCAATGGTTGAATATGTAGATTCACTATTGTTAACTTCAGATTCAGTGGATGAAAAAACCTTTAAATTCTTAGATCCTGTGAGTGGAAAAATGCTTGGTGTGCATGCTGATATCACTCCGCAAATCGCCCGTATTGATGCAAAAAAAGCAAGCAATAAAGTTGAGAAGTATTGCTATGTAAATGCCATTTTACAAACCAAGGCAGATGATTTTTATGCCTCTCGCTCACCAATCCAAGCGGGCGCTGAGCTATATGGTTCTGACGATATTTCAGCCGATGTCGAGGCGATTGAGCTAATGCTTGAGAGTCTAAAATTATTATCAATTGACCCAATTGTATTGAGTTTAGGCAATGTGGCGATTTTCAATGCCTTGATTGAGCGAGAAGATTTGACTGGTGAGCAAGTGTCAATACTAAGGCAAATTTTTGCCAGACGTTCAGCACCAGATTTAGATGTGTTCTTAAGCAACAATAATTTAAGTAGTGCTGATAAATTTATTGCTTTGATGAAATTAGAGGGCGGCGCTAATGTACTAGACGGCGCACTAAAAATCTTTGCTGATCTACCCAAAGCAAAATCAGCAATCCAAGACTTAATCAAGATTAACACCCAATTGAATGCAGTCGGCGTTGAGGTTATGTTTGATCTAGCTGAATTAAAAGCTTACGAGTATCACACCGGTGTTGTGTTTTCAGCTTATAACGAGAATTATTCAAAAGCATTAGCACAAGGTGGCCGCTACAATGGTTTAAGTGCCTCTTTTGGGCAAGCGCGTGCAGCAACCGGTTTTTCGTTTGATTTAAAGTTTTTATCTCAAGCACAATAAATATTAAACAGTAGGAATTAGTATGTCAAAAAATGTAGTAATCATTGGCACCCAGTGGGGCGATGAAGGAAAAGGCAAGGTGGTTGATTTAATTACCGATAAAGTATCTAGTGTGGTTCGCTTTCAAGGCGGACATAATGCTGGTCACACGTTAGTGATTGATGGTCAAAAAACCGTACTTCATCTAATCCCTTCAGGCATTTTACGCGACAATGTAGAGTGTTTAATTGGCCACGGCGTGGTATTGTCGATGTCAGCAATGATTAAAGAATTGGGCGAGTTAGATGCTGCGGGTGTTGACGCTAAAGCACGCTTAAAAATCTCACCGGGCTGCCCATTGATTATGCCGTACCATGTTGCACTTGATAATGCACGTGAGGTTAAACGCGGCAAGGCTGCGATTGGCACAACCGGTAATGGTATTGGCCCTGCTTACGAAGATAAGGTTGCTCGCCGCGGATTGCGCGTAGGAGACCTTTTAGATGAGGCGGCATTTACTGAAAAGTTAAAAGATGTGATGGAATACCATAACTTCGCACTAACCAATTATTACGGTGTTGATGCAGTTGATTATGAATCAACATTAGCAGAAGCATTAGAGCAAGCTAAGGTTGTAAGGCCAATGATTACTGATGTGACAGAGAAAATTCATCAGCACATTAAGAACAATGAAAATGTCTTATTTGAAGGTGCACAAGGTGCACTATTAGATATTGACCAGGGTACTTACCCCTTTGTTACTTCGTCAAATACCACCTCAGGTGGTGCAGTCACTGGCTCTGGCGTTGGTGTAACCGATATTGACTATGTGGTTGGTATTGTTAAGGCCTACACTACGCGTGTTGGCGGTGGCCCCTTCCCAACAGAGTTAATTTATGATGTATCCACTGATGAAGGTGATGAAATTGGTAAAACACTAGGTACAGTAGGGCATGAATTTGGCGCAACTACAGGCCGCCAGCGCCGTTGTGGTTGGTTGGATATGGTAACGCTTAATCGCTCATTTAATCTTAATGCGGTGACCGGTATTTGTTTAACCAAACTAGACGTGTTAGACTCTCTAGACAGTATCAAAATTTGTATAGCTTACGATCTTAATGGCACGCAGATTACCACACCACCATATGATGCTCAAGGTTATGCAGATGCCAAACCAGTTTATATTGAAATGCCGGGCTGGAACACTTCAACCATTGGCACTTCTTCGTTTGATTCATTACCTATTGAGGCGCAAAACTACATTCGCAAGATTGAAGAACTTTCAGACTTGCCAGTTGATATCTTGTCTACCGGTCCAGACCGTGACGAGACCTTAATCCTTAAACATCCATTTGACGAGTAAATTATGAGTGACCCCCACCAAAAGAGAGAATCAGAGAAATACGATAATCCGATTCCATCAAGGGAATATATTCTTGAATTTATTAAAGAAAAACCTTTGAATAAATTTGATCTATACGATTTATTAAAAGTTGACGGCAAACAAAAAAAGCCACTAACACATCGACTAAAAGCCATGGTTCGTGATCAGCAGCTTAGCTGCGATCGAGAGGGCGTATTCAGTATTTTTAGCGGTAAAAGCGGAGTAATGATAGGCACAGTGATTGCCAACCCTAAAGGTTTTGGCTTTATCAAACTAGATGAAGGAGGTAAGGATTTACGTCTTTCTTCAAAAGAAATGCAGCTGGTCTTTCATGGTGACAAGGTTAAAGCTCGCCTGCTTAATCAACGTGGCGATGCACAAATTGTTAAAGTCATTGAAAGTATTAAAACCGTTGTGGGTCGTTTGCACCTAGACCAGGATAATGCTTACGTTGTTGTAGATGATAAACGCATTCGTAACAAGATCAATATTTCTGAAGTGACTGAAGACAACACCGATGAGCAAATCGTTATTGTTGAGATCATAAAATCACCAACATTCAAAAGTCTAGCGGTTGGTAAGATTACTCAAATTTTAGGCAACTATATGGATGAGGGCGTAGAAACCGATTCTGCACTTTACCGTAACGGCATTCCAGTTGATTTTTCAAAAGAGGCGCTAGCACAAACTGAAAAATTGCCAACCACCGTTACTGAAGCTGATAAAAAAGGTCGTATCGATATTACTGATATGAAATTAGTAACAATCGATGGCGAAGATTCACGTGATTTTGATGATGCTGTGTTTGCTGAACCAACCAATAAGGGTTGGAAGTTAGTCGTTGCTATTGCCGATGTGTCACATTACGTAACAGAAGGTTCAGACTTAGATAACGACGCCATTGAGCGTGGTAACTCAGTGTATTTCCCACGTCGCGTGGTTCCAATGCTGCCTGAGGCTTTGTCAAATGGCTTGTGTTCGATCAATCCAGACGTTGAGCGTTTGTGTATGACCTGTGAGATGAATATTGACTCTGAAGGTAATTTACTTGATTATAAATTTTACCCAGCTGTTATGTTTTCACATGCGCGCTTGACTTACACTAAAGTTAGTCAAATTCTAGAACATCACGACCAAGCGCTAACTAATGAATATGCATCGGTATTAGACAATTTAAATACCTTGTATGATTTATATAAAGTCTTAAAAGCTGCACGTACCAAGCGCGGTGTGATGGATTTTGATCGTATTGAATCTCAAATCTTATTTAATGATAACGGCAAGATTGACAATATCGTTGCCCGTTCTCGCAATGATGCACACAAACTTATTGAAGAGTGTATGTTGATGGCTAATCAAGCCACAGCTAAGTTCTTGGCACACAATGAAGAAGACTTCCTTTATCGTATCCACCCTAAGCCTACGGCTGAAAAAGTAGAAACAACTCGTCAGTTTTTAACGGCAATTGGTTTAACACTTGAGGGTGGCGTACAACCTGAATCAAAACACTTTGCTAAAGTACTGGAAGATGCTAAAGGCCGTGATGATGAGAATGTTATTAAAACTGTTGTGCTTCGCACCATGAAGCAAGCCGTATATACGCCCGCAAATGAAGGCCACTTTGGCTTGGCATTTGATGACTATACGCATTTCACTTCACCCATTAGAAGATACCCTGATCTTTTAGTGCACCGTGCAATCAATCGTGTGCTTGATAAAAATAAAAGAAAGCCAAGTAAAAAAATGATTGAAACTGGTGCACACTTATCAGTAACAGAGCGCAGAGCAGATGATGCTTCGCGCGATGTAGAGCAATGGCTTAAGTGTGAATACATGCGTGACAAAGTTGGAGACACCTTTAATGGTGTCATTTCTGGTGTTGCTGGTTTTGGTATTTTTATCGAATTGACCGATGTGTTTGTTGAAGGTATGATTGCTATGCGTGACATGAAAGACGATTATTATATTTTTGACGATGTTCATCACCAGTTAAAGGGCGAGCGCACAGGAAGAACTTTTCAGCTCGGCGATACGATTAAAATTCAGGTCGCCTCAGTTAGCTTAGATGACCGGCAAATGGTCTTTACCCCGGTATAAAATTTAATATCGAGGCGATAAAATAAGAGAATAAAAAATGAAACTATACGCCCCGTGGGAGAAAGCCTTTAAAAAAGTCTCAACACCGTTTGAGCACTTTATTCATTCTCAAACAACAACTGGCTTGATCTTAATGGTGATGACCATTTTGGCGCTTTCTCTTGCCAATACTACTGCTTTAACAGACTCTTACGCACATTTTTTTCATACAAAAATTAACATAAGTGTTGGTCTTTGGCAATTTTCACAAACCATTCACCACTGGATAAATGACGGGTTAATGACCTTGTTTTTCTTTGTTATTGGTCTTGAAATAAAACGTGAAATATTGGTTGGCGAGCTCTCTAATATAAAAGTTGCAATTTTGCCAGTTTTAGCTGCTATAGGTGGCATGGCATTTCCTGCATTGATATATTTTTATATTAACGCAGGCGGTGTTGGTGAAGCTGGGTGGGGCATACCTATGGCAACAGATATTGCATTTGCAATTAGTGCTTTGGTACTTTTAGGTAAGAGAATTCCAACAACTTTGGTAACTTTTTTAGTAGCCCTTGCGATTGTTGATGACTTGGGTGCGGTACTTGTGATTGCTGTTTTTTACACCGATCAAATACATATATTGCCGCTTGTTTTAGCAGGTGGGTCATTTTTAATTATGATTGCCCTTAATCGCTTTGGCATTCATGCAGTATCACCTTATTTTATTGTTGGCATTTTTATGTGGTTTTTCACACTTGAATCAGGTGTTCATGCAACGATATCAGGTGTAATTGCCGCGATGGCAATACCTTCAAAACCTAAACGTGCACCCCTAGGTTTTGTTGAAAAAACTCAAGATTTATTAGATACCTATGAAAATTATCCTGTGTGTGAGAATCATTTGCTACATGAGCGTCAAAAGGCGATCTTAATTAATATTGAAGACCGCATTAAAGAAATTGGTACACCTGCTGCAAGATTAGAGCATGGTTTGCATTTACCTGTGGCTTTAGTGGTAATCCCTTTATTTGCTTTGGCTAATGCAGGAATTGCGATTGATTTTAGCTCGATAAGCAGTATTATTATAGAGCCTATATCTGTTGGCGTTATTGCTGGACTGGTTTTTGGAAAAGTAATCGGAATCTACGGTGTTTCTTATCTCGCTATCAAACTAAAAATTGCCCAGTTGCCACAAAATAGCAATATGAGCCAAATCTTTGGTGTTGCCTTTTTGGGCGGTATTGGCTTTACCATGTCGATTTTTGTTGCAGAATTAGCGTTTTTAGGCGATCCGGCAATGTTGCTTCAAGCGAAAATCGGTATTTTATTTGCTTCGTTATTTGCAGGTTTGTTTGGTTATTTGTGGCTTCGATTTGTCGCAACAAAATAATTCGGTTATTTTGTTACTATAGTTTTTTAAGTGGTTATTGCACCTTCTGAAGCAGACTTAGCTAACTTGGCAAACTTAGCCAATACACCTTTAGTGTAGTTTGGTTTAGGCTGTGTCCAATTAGACAATCTCTCATCAATGATTGATTGATCAACCATTAATTCTAAGACATTATTTTCAGCATCGATTAAAATTTCATCACCATCTTCAACCACAGCCAGCACACCGCCTTTAAAGGCTTCAGGGGTGATGTGACCCACCACAAAACCATGTGTACCACCTGAGAAACGACCGTCAGTAATCAGCGCCACTTCACCACCAAGACCTTTACCCATTACGGCTGAAGTCGGTGCCAGCATCTCACGCATGCCAGGGCCACCGGCAGGGCCTTCGTAACGGATCACGATGACATCACCAGCTTTAATTTCATCATTCAGTACGGCAGCAAGCGCTTCTTCTTCACGGCCGTAGCATTTGGCTACACCTTTAAAGCTTAAACCTTCTTTACCCGTAATCTTAGCCACAGCACCTTCGGAAGCTAAGTTACCTCGTAAGATTCTAAGGTGTGAATCTTTCTTAATTGGATTATCTAAGGCTTTAATAATATCTTGAGAGTCGGCATACGGCTTAACATCTTTTAAGTTTTCAGCCATGGTTTGACCAGTCACGGTCATACAATCACCATGCAGCATGCCAGCATCGAGCAACATCTTCATCAGTGGTAGGGTGCCGCCAATTTCAATTAGCTCACTCATTAAGTATTTACCTGACGGCTTAAGGTCGGCAATCACCGGTACGTTAGCACCAATACGCGTAAAGTCATCAATGTTTAAATCAACACCAGCAGCATTAGCCATAGCAATTAGGTGTAGTACCGCATTGGTAGAGCCACCTAGAGTAATAATAACCGTAATCGCATTCTCGAATGCTTTCATAGTCATGATATCGTTTGGCTTAATGTCTTTTTCTAATAAGTTAAGCACTGCCTCGCCGGCACGTACACAATCGTTATTTTTATCCGCTGAGATTGCATCTTGCGCTGATGAATTTGGTAAACTCATGCCAAGCGCTTCGATCGCTGAAGCCATGGTATTAGCAGTGTACATACCACCACAAGAACCTGGGCCAGGAATCGCTGTTTTTTCAATATTTTCTAACTCAATTGCATCAATTGCATTGTTGGCGTATTTTCCAACGGCTTCAAACACACTAACCACATCAGTATGGCCTTTGCCGGGCTGGATCGTGCCACCGTAAACAAAAATACCGGGGCGGTTTAATCGTGACAAACCAATAATACAACCTGGCATATTCTTGTCACAACCACCAATAGCAACCACGCCGTCAAAACCTTGACAGCCAACAACGGTTTCAATTGAATCAGCGATCACCTCACGAGAAACCAAAGAGTATTTCATGCCTTCAGAGCCCATAGAGATGCCATCAGAGATGGTAATTGTATTAAAGATAACGCCTTTACCACCAGCAGAATTAACCCCTTTTTCAGCTTCGTCAGCAAGTTTATTGATATGCATATTACAAGGTGTAACCATTGACCAAGTACTAGCAATACCGACTTGAGGTTTATTGAAATCTTCTTTTTCAAATCCAACTGGGTAAAGCATAGCACGAGAGGGTGCGCGCTCGTAACCATCAACTACTTGAGAGGAGTATTTTCTTGTATTAGACATAATCTATTTCGTTTACTAAAAAGACCAAATTTTAGACTAAAATAAGGTTTTTCTCAAAGCTATTTAGTTTGAATTGGATACAGCGCAGCAAATATTAGATTTAATTGAGCCTTTCGTGGAGGAAGGTAAGATTTTGCCTAGAACTTTCGAGCAAATTAATAGCAATATTGATGATTTCGTTTTTTTGCGAAATTTTGATAATTTGGTGGCTTGTGCGGGCTTAAAAGACTGTAAAGAGGGTGATATGGGTGAGATTTATGCCTTAGCAGTGTCAAAAGAGGTGCAAAACCAAGGTTTTTCAGCTAAATTACTGGATGAAATCATGCAAAAAGCACGCGTTTCCAATTTTTCCAAAATTTTTGCATTGTCTAAGCACAATGCGCAGTGGTTTTTAAACCAAGGTTTTGTTCAAATGCAAATTAGCGAATTACCAAAAAAACGCCAAGCCTTGTTTAATCATCAGCGAAATTCTTCAATATTCTTTAAGGACGTAGAATGAAAATTAACGAGCGTATTCGTGGCTACTTGCCCGTTGTTATTGATATCGAAACTGGCGGGTTTAATGACGAAACTGATGCTATGCTTGAGATCTGTGCCATTGTGGTTGGTATTGACGAGCAAGGTGTTTATTACCCAAAAGAACCTGTGCATTTTCATGTTGAACCTTTTAAGGGTGCTAATCTTGATCCGAGTGCGCTAAAGTTTAACGGTATTGATGTTGATAATCCTCTGCGCTTAGCCGTGAGTGAAAAAGAGGCTTTAGGCGATATTTTTAAAGCTGTTAGAGCTGAAATGAAAGCGGAAGAATGTACACGCTCAATTTTGGTGGGACATAATGCATTTTTTGATTTAGGCTTTTTGTATGCAGCGAGTAATCGATCAAAACTAAAAAGCCCATTTCACCAGTTTTCAACCATTGATACGGTGAGTCTTTCAGCGCTTTATTATGGTGAAACGGTACTGGCTAAAGCTATACGTGTTGCTAACATTGAGTGGGATGATGCCAGTGCGCATTCAGCCTTGTACGACACACAAAAAACTGCCGAACTTTTTTGCAAAATTTTTAATGCGCAATCGTACAGTTAAGTTTTTAATACTGTTTTTGGTTTCTACATCGGTTCATGCGTTAAGTGAGTCTGAGTTTGTTCAATCGTTATTGGTTAACAATATATTTTTTGAAAAAGAACAGATCAATCTCACCATTAAACAAATCGAGATGGATGGCGATAAATCAAGTTACGCCGATTGGGATTGGACTGTTGGTGGTGAGTTAGGCCGTATCAGCAAGCATAAGAATAAAGAAGATTACACCTCTAGCACTGATTATGCAAAATCAACCACACAAGACGTTAGAAAAATTTCTACCGACATAACCAAGAAATTTTTTTCTAATGGCTCAGAGTTAAAGATCTCTTATGACAAATCTTTACCTGTTAAAGATGAAGAGATGTACGATAAAAATGGTTATCAGACAAATAAGAACACCACTGAATATTTAGATGACGCCTCTATTAGCTGGACATTGCCTCTGCTTAAAAATAAAGGCGGTGTGGTTGATCAAAAAACCTATGATTTGGCCGTATTAGATTACGAAGATGAGAGACTAGTATTATCCGAAGTCAAGGAAGATTTTATTGAAGAAAAGTTAACAATTTTTCTTGATTGGATTAATTATCACACTCAAATCGACATTGTAAAAAATCGACTTAAAGCCTCTAAAGATATTCTCAAAACCATTCAAGCGCAGAATGCTAACAAAACCAGTGTTTTAACGATGCGCCGTTCTGTTAGTAAATCACAGCGATTACTATTAGATTTAGAATCTAAATTAAAAGCTGAGCAGAAATCATTGAATGCGGTATTACCAAGTGTTAATTTAGACGCTAATGCACTTAAAATTAATTGGGGTGCTAGAGTAGGTTTAATTCAAGACTTGCATCAATATTGCAAAGAGTCAATTCGTGATATTAAACGTATTGAAATCGAAGAATTAAAAAACAAACGAAGTGTTAAGGCTTATCAAAATTCAACATTAGCTGATTTTGACTTTACCATTAGTGCCACACAAGATGATAATAAAGGCAACTACTCGACCTATTCAAAGTCATCTGAGGTTGAATATGAGGCTAAACTTGAGTTTTCTTACCCGTTAACAGGCGATGTAACTAATGACGTGTATTTGCGTAAATATCGCCTAAAGGGGCGTCAGTTAGAGCTTAAGTATCAAGATAAACTTGATGACATTGTCTCTGATGCGCAAAAGCTAACAACCGAGCTTAAGCAAGGTGTTAAGCAGCTGGATTTGTACCAACAGCAAATTAACGAAAACTCACCTGATAACATCAAAGCAGAGCTCGATGAGTTCTTATCAGGCAATGGCAACATCCGTTTTGTGATTAACGAACAAGATGAGCAGCAGTCGTTATTGTTAGAACAAGTTGGTTCTGCTATTAATTATCATAAGAATCGCATTAAATACAACAGCTTGATGGATCGATTATTGATTAATTCGATTTGACTGATCTTGGGTCCAATCTCTGACTTCTTTGGTGAGTTCTGCTGCTGATTTTCCAGCCACGGTAATTGGTTTTCCGATCACCACAGTAATGGTGCCGGGCTGTTTGACAAAACTACCTTTTGGCCAAAGTTTGCCAGCATTGTGATACACCGGTGAGATATCGCAGCCGGTTTTTTTGGCAATCGAAACACCACCTTTTTGATACTCACCCAGTTGCCCATAAGGTTGGCGTGTACCTTCGGGGAACACTACTACAAATATTCCTTCGGCAATTCTTGCGGCACCTTGTTTGATAACTTTTTTAAGTGCTTTTAATTTTTCACCACGGTCAATAATAATCGGTTTTAAAAGCGACAAGCCCCAACCAAAAATAGGAATCCATTGCAACTCTTGTTTAAGCACCCAGGTTTGATGTGGAAAGATAGCTTGTAAAGCAAGCGTCTCCCAGGTAGATTGGTGATTGGAAATAATTACACTGGCTTGACTTGGAATATTCTTTTTGCCGATTACATTGAGTTTAATATTTAATGTAACACGTAGCCACCACATACAAAAGAGCGACCACTTGGATAAAATAGCATAACGTACTTTAACAGGCGTAAAAAACAGTGCAAGCGCTATTGCTACTAGTGCAGATAGCACTAGAGTGGAGCCTAAAAAGTAAAGTAAGGATCTTAAAAACAGCATTCGTATTGAGTGTAAACGTTATAATTTGTAGACTTAAGATTTTAACGATTTTCTATGACAATTAACACCATTCTTTTTGATTTAGACGGCACATTGATCGATACTGCGCCTGACCTTGCTTTTGCACTCAATAGCTTGTTATTGGAAAATAATATTGAAGAAAAACCTTATGAGAAAATCAAGCCCTTGGTAGCTTTTGGTGGCAAAGAGCTCGTTAAGTTTGGTTTTGATTGTGACGAGTCACACCCTGAATTTACCAATAGACACCAAAGAATATTAGAGATTTATACTAATAATATCGATAAATTCTCGAAGACATTTGACGGTATTGATACACTGCTTAACATCATTAAACAGCAAAAAGTGTATTGGGGGATAGTCACCAATAAGCCTGAGAACTTAACCCATTTGTTATTAGAAAAATTAGACTTAAAACCGGATGTCGTGGTTTGTGGCGACACCTTAGAATATAATAAGCCACACCCTGCACCATTGCTTTATGCGTGTGCACAGCTAGGTGTTTTGCCACAAAGTTGCTTGTTTGTTGGTGATGATAAAAACGACATGGTTGCGGGTAAAAACGCAAACATTAAAACCGTAGCAGTGACCTATGGTTATGGCAACGTTGAATCAGATTGGAATTATGATTACTTGGTTGATCAAGTAGAAGAAATATTGGAGTTAATATAATGGATGTAATGAGTTTAGCGTTAGGTTTGATTGTTGGTGCAGTAATGATTTACTTCTACCTAAATACCAAATTAAAAGTACTGGAAACTGACAAAATTCACCTTGAAGTGAGTCTCGATAAAGCCATTGAATCTCACAAGAAAGAGGTTGATTTAATTGGTATTGCCAAAGAGCAAATGAGTAAGGATTTCAAAGCGGTTGCGAGCGATATCTTAGCCAAAGATCGCAATGATTTAAGTGTTAAAAATTCAGAACTATTAACCCCATTACAAGCACAGCTAAAAGAGTTTAGAGATAAGATTGAGGTTATCACTACTGAGCAAGTAAAAGAACGTGCCACCTTAAGTGCACAAATTGAAAATCTTAAAAAAACCAGTATTGAGGCACAAGAAACCACACAAAATTTAACCGATGCCCTGACTTATGACAACAAGCAGCAGGGTGATTGGGGCGAGATGATCTTAAGCTCTATTTTGTCGAGTTCTGGCCTTAGAGAGGGGCATGAGTTTGACACACAAAAACAGCTTAAAAATGAAGCAGGTGAGGCTTTTAAGCCAGATGTGGTATTACATCTGCCTGAAGAAAAAGACATTATTATTGACTCTAAAGTATCACTTAAAGCTTATAAAGATTACATTGCCAATCAGTCAGACAAAACCATGCTTAAAGCGCATGTAGCTTCGGTTGAAGCACATATTAATGGCATTAGTATCAAAGAGTATGAAAACCTCGAAGGCGTGCTAACGCTTGATTTTATTTTTGTTTTCATCCCAATTGAATCAGCGTTGTTAGTCGCATTGGATCAAAAGCCAGATTTATTCACCACCGCACTAAAAAAGAACATTGTTTTAGTGTCGCCATCAACATTAATGATGAGCCTTAAAACCGTGCATCATATTTGGCAAACAGAGCGTCAAAACCAAAACTCTGAAGAAATCGCACGTCAAGCAGGCGCTATGTACGACAAACTATTTGGTTTTGTTAGTTCTATGGATGATATTGAAAAGCACCTTGATAAAGCACAAAAGAGCTATAAAGAAGCGCGTGGTAAATTATCAGATGGTAAGGGCAACTTGATTGGCCGTGCTGAAAAACTTAAGACACTCGGTGTGCAAAGTAAAAAGGAGCTTAAATAATGGATATCTCAACCAATTACAATATTACTGAAGGCGAATTAAAAGACAAAGTTATTTTAGTGACTGGCGCTAATCGTGGCTTTGGACGCGCAATGACATTTGATTTAGCTAAAGCAGGTGCAACAGTGATTATGCTTGGTCGTGATTTAGGCTCACTAGAAACCACTTATGATGAAGTGGTTGATGCAGGTTATCAAGAGCCAGTACTTTACCCGCTTGATTTAGAAGGAGCAACACCTGAGCATTATGAGCAACTGCAAGCGAATTTATTAGAGCACTTTGGTCAGCTTGACGGCCTTATTCACAATGCCGGCATTATTGGCACGATGATGCCAATCGAGCAATATGATATTAAGCTATGGTATTCAACAATGCAGATCAATGTCAATGCACCCTTTATGCTCACGCAGTTTTTAATTCCAGTTTTGAATAAATCAGACGATGCTCGTGTACTGTTTTTATCATCCTCAGTCGGGCGTGATGCTCGCGCTTACTGGGGTGCGTATGGCGTGAGTAAATTTGCCATTGAAGGCTTGAGCAAAACTCTATCAGAAGAGCTTGAAAAAACCAATATTAAAGTTAATTCACTCGATCCAAAACGTATGCGCACCAAAATGCGACAAATCGCCTACCCAGCAGAAAATATAGAAAAAAACCCATTGCCAGAGACCATGTCACCAGCAATTGTATATTTGATGAGTGAGAGTGCTAAAGCCTTAAATGGCGAGCAATTAACGCTAGAAGACTAGCGTTGTAAGTCTGGCGTTAAATGTGGGTGAATGGTTTTTAGAATCGCTTTAAATAC
>Ga0233443_1001708_pt1 | contig 18376 bp, 14 predicted proteins | sample SI_123_September_2_FD_182784 | JGI IMG/M metagenome (GOLD analysis project Ga0233443, IMG submission 182784) | Seawater microbial communities from Saanich Inlet, British Columbia, Canada - SI_123_September2016_200_MG | ecosystem: Environmental > Aquatic > Marine > Inlet | place: Canada: British... | reverse complement strand
GGCGGTCGCCGCTGCGCCTGGGCCGGTGTTCGCCCATTGTGGGAGTGGCACGCGCTCGCTAACGCTCCACGCGATCGGCGAAGTGCTGGACGGGCGCATGAAGCCCGAGGACGTAGGCCCGTTCGGTCAAAGGTTTGCCTTGAACTTGACGATGGCCGAACAATGGCTTGCGCGGCGCGGGCGGCAGCGGGCCGTCGTCAGGGGCTTCTTCGACGCCCGAACGTCCAGCGTTCAATACGTCGTCTCTGATCCCGTTACGTTGAAATGCGCGATCATCGATCCGGTGCTCGATTTCGATGAGAAGTCGGGCAGCACCGCGACGTGGAACGCCGATGCGATCCTGGCCCATGTCGCCGATGAGGGTTTGACAGTCCAATGGATTCTCGACACCCATCCTCACGCCGACCATTTCTCCGCCGCGCCTTATCTCCAGGGCAAGACCGGCGCCCCGATGGCGATCGGCGAGCATGTGCGCGACGTGCAGCAACTTTGGGCGACGACCTATAACTGGCCGACGCTAGCGAGCGAAGGGCGGTTCTGGGATCACCTGTTCACCGATGGCGAAGTTTTCGAGATCGGCGCACTTGAGGCGCAGGTTCTGTTCTCGCCGGGCCATACGCTTGCTTCGATCACCTATCTGATTGGTGATGCTGTTTTCGTGCATGACACGCTGTTCATGCCGGACAGCGGCACGGCCCGCGCCGACTTTCCGGGCGGGAATGCAAAGCAGCTCTGGCAGAGCATTCAGACCATACTTGAGTTACCGGATGAGACGCGCGTGTTCACCGGCCACGACTACCAGCCGGGCGGCCGTCATCCGCGTTGGGAAAGCACGGTGGCCGAGCAGAAGCGCTTGAATACACATATCGCGGACAAGACCGAGGACAGCTTCGTCAACCTGCGCGAGGCGCGCGACCGCACCTTACCGATGCCGAAGCTCATTCTACCTGCGCTGCAAGTCAATATTCGCGGCGGGCGGCTACCAGCGCCGGAAGACAATGGCCGGAGCTATCTGAAGATCCCGCTCGATGCCTTTTCCGGAACTGTGTGGTGAAGCGATGACCGGACAGAACGCCAAGGCTGGCAAGGCGGGCATGACTCTCGCCGATATGGAAGCGCGGTCCGTTGAGGTGGCGGCGATCCTGAAAACCCTCGCGCATCCGATGCGATTGATGCTCGCCTGCTCGTTGGTGGAGGCGGAATACTCGGTTGGCGAGCTCGAACAGAAGCTCGGTATTCATCAGCCGAATCTCTCGCAGCAGCTCCATGTCCTGCGAGAATCCGGGATCGTCGAGACACGGCGCGACGGCAAGCAAATCTTTTACCGGCTGACGCAGGAGAAGGCCGCGCGCCTCATCGAGGCGCTCTTCTCGATCTACTGCGCGCCGGAGGGCGAGCCATGACCTTCCCCTATTGGCCCTCACTTCTCGGCGGCATGCTGATCGGACTCTCGGCCGCCATGCTTCTCTTGCTCAACGGCCGTATCGCCGGTGTCAGCGGTATTGCCGGGCGTCTCGTGCAGGGCGCGCAGCTTTCGGCCAATGCAGCCTTCGTGATCGGGCTCGTGATGGGGCCGCCGCTCTATCTGGTCCTGTTCGGCCATTGGCCTGCCGTCACGATAACTGCCTCGATGCCGACCATCGTCATCGCTGGGCTGCTTGTCGGCTTCGGTACGCGCATGGGATCCGGCTGCACCAGCGGCCACGGCGTCCTCGGCCTTGCAGGCTTCTCACGCCGATCAATGGCAGCGGTCGCCGCCTTCCTCTTGGCCGGGATCCTTACGGTCACATCGATGCGGATGGCGGGGCTATGACGAATCGCATTTCGCAAGGTGCCGTTGCGCTCGGCGCCGGGCAGTCTTTGGCATTGGCCTCTCACTATCGGGGATGCTTGATCCAGCTCGCGTGCAGGGCTTCCTAGATGTGTTCGGAGCCTGGGATCCCAGCCTTGCCTTCGTACTCGGTGGCGCCGTCGCCGTCGCCATGATCGGGATGACGCTCAAGCGCCGCATGGCGCGTCCGATGCTGGATACGGTCTTTCATCTGCCGATCTCGACGAAGATTGACGCGCGCTTGGTCATTGGCTCCGCGATCTTCGGCGTCGGCTGGGGCCTGGCGGGTCTTTGCCCCGGCCCGGCGCTGTCAGCCCTGTCACTCGGCCTCATGCCGGTCGTAGCCTTCGTCGTTGCCATGGTGATCGGCATGGTCGTTCATGACCGCCTCGCTCAGGGGCGAGCGGCGTGAGCGAGGCCGTGTTTCTTGCCCTTGGTGCGGGCGCGCTGATCGGCTTCACCCTTGGCTTGATCGGCGGGGGTGGTTCGATCCTGGCAACACCGTTGCTGCTATATGTCGTCGGTGTCGCCAATCCACATGTGGCTATCGGCACGGGCGCGCTTGCCGTCTCGGTGAACGCCTATATCAATCTGATCGTCCACGCCCGAAATGGGCATATCTGGTGGCGCTGCGCGATCCTGTTCGCTTTGGTCGGGACGATAGGCGCCCTTGCCGGATCGACGCTCGGAAAGGCGATCGACGGCCAGCATTTGCTGTTCCTGTTCGGCCTACTGATGATGGTGGTCGGCGGTCTGATGCTGCGTCCGCGCAAGAACGAAGGTGGTAGTCCGCGTCGCGTCGATTGGCGCATGTGCGCGGTGACGGGCATAGTTGCTCTGATTGCTGGCGGCGTCTCCGGTTTCTTCGGCATCGGCGGGGGCTTCCTGATCGTCCCCGGACTGATCCTTGCCACCGGGATGTCCACGATCTCGGCAATTGGTTCCTCTCTGCTCGCAGTCGGCACCTTCGGACTGGCGACGGCGATCAACTATGCAGCCACAGGGTTGGTGGATTGGACGATCGCGACCGAGTTCATCGTGAGCGGGATCGCCGGCGGTGCGATCGGAACGCTTGCCTCGACACATCTCGCGTCTCGCACGGGTCTGCTCAATCGGGTTTTCGCCGGGCTGATTTTCGTCGTTGCGGTCTATGTGATCTACCGCAGTTCGGGCTCGCTGAGATGATGCAGTAGTTCCGATCGCGCCGCCGGCGAGCTGCCCGGAGCTAAGAACAATTTGATTCTGTAGTGGCTACAGGGAGCATATGCCCGCTAAACCCCGAGTCGCGAGTGGACGGATGGCATATGACGCATTGTCAGATCTGGGCTTGATTTGGCCGCGCCCATCCATGGGTGACCCTGCTGTGCTGGATGGCGCCGGCACGGTGCGCTCTAGTGATGGTGATGCGACGCGTCGCTCTAGGGCGAGCCTGTGGCGGTGAAGGCAAACGAATCTTCGGCGAGCACAACGCTGCAAAGATGTTTGTCTCGCTCCATGTCCGTTGGCGCTCGCCTGGTGGTACTAGTCCTCCTTGCCGGCTTTGCCATCGCCATGACGCCATGTTCAGCGACGGCAGCACCTGTCAGCGGTGAGACTACGGTGAGTAGCGGTGGTCTGAGCGATGAACATCAACGCGATCGACCCGCAACGCGCTTGGCGCCTTGTCCGGGTTGTCCTTGCATAGGGGGCTTTACGGCCCCATCGGCGGCTGCCGCGAGGCCGTGTGTCAGGAGCCAGGTCGGCTGGACTAGACCTCCCGAGGATCGCCTGTCGCCTGGGCCGACTTATGCCGCCTTTCACCCTCCGAAGCCGGGACGCCACCAAGCGAGTGCGACACCGCAGTGACATCCTGAACCTTCGGAGAAGATTATGCTCAATTATCGACCGATCGCCGCCGCGCTCATGGCTGCGACAACGCTGGCGCTATCGGCGTGCGCGACTGGCCATGACGGCCCTCGTGCATCGACAGCCGCCGACGAGAAGCGCTGCCTGCGCCAGTTCGGCCCGCCCGGGAAAGTGCCGGGCGTCTATGTGCGGTGTGGTCAACAACCAGACACCAATGGACGCCCCACATCTAGGGCGCGTGGTCCGCGTGGCTGAGTTCGGCGCGTCGGACGAGACCAGCCCCTTCAATTCAAACCCTAGGCGCGGTCCAGCATGTCCGAGACGCTCTGGCCCTTGGGCCGCAAATCGTTTTTGAAAGGGAATGTTATCATGTTCTCCACAGTCTTTGCTCGAGCGGCATTCGGCGCATCCGCTGTCTTGCTTTCGGTAGTCTCCACTTCGGCGACTGCACAGACACGGTCCCAACCAGCCCGGCTCTCGATTGGCGAGATCGCGGCTCGCGTCGAGGCCCAGGGTTATCGCGATATCGAGGAGATCGAACGCGAAGGATCGTCATATGAGGTCTGCGCCAAGGACGCGTCCGGAAAGGAGGTCGAGCTCACCGTGAACGCCGCGACCGGCCGCGTCGAGAAAGTGGAGCCCTGTGAGGATTGAAGAAGTCGTGTGGTCCATCGTGGAGCACTCGACGCGATGATCGGCTTCGTCAGACCGGATGCACGCGCTCAACGCAGCGCGTGCATTCGAGTTCTGTTCGCTGTGACAAAGCCGCATTGTGCAGAAATCCCTTGATCCTGTAGTCACTACAGAAGGCATATCCATCGAACCTCGAGTCGAGAGTGGATGGATGGCGCTTCAAGAATGCAGATCGCATAGCCTCAGGGCACGCCCACGGTGCGCGAACGTCGGCGGCGTTGCCGGCGGTCTCATTCCTGTTCTGCGGGGTCGAGCTGCACGATTGGGGTGCTTGAGGTGACCCGCCCACATTTTCTCGTCTGCTTGGTGTTGGTCATCTCGTTGTGCGCCGGCGGTGCGGCACACGCAGCGGCGCCATGGGATTGCGTGAAGTCACCCATTGTCAGTGTCTCTCCCCTCGCTGTCGACGTTCTACAGAGCCATTCTGATAAGGGCGGCACGAGCGGTCGGTGCAACGATCGTTGCCAATGGGCCAACGTCCCTTTGCAGGAATTGAGGAGCGTGTGTTCGCGACCAGGACCCTCGCAGCAAGACGTGATGATTGCTGAGGAGGAGCGTCGTCCAAGCGCTGATCCGGCCGAGACGTTGCGGCCACCTAGAGCCTGACAGTCGCATTTGAGCCCGGCCCGCTGTGGGTCACGACATCTGTCAGGAATCGTCAATGAACATCATAAATGCGGCTACCAGCGCCGCAGCTCTAGCGATTATCAGTTTCCCAGCGTCGGCGCAGGTCAGCGGGCCGATTGCCGCGCCAGTGGGGCGACCGGAACCGCCGCAGGCGCCCGCCACGACAGCTGGACCTTCCGCGCCGCCTCGTTCGCTTTCTTCAGCGGACGTCCGTTCGGGGCCACTCCCAACTACGCTCAGCGTTGCCGACGCACTTGCGGAGGCAATCGCTCGATCCCCGACCATCGTGGCGGAGCAGGCAGAGGTCGACGCGGCCCGCGCAAGGCTGCGGCAGGCAGGAGTGCGACCCAATCCGGAGTTGAATGTGGAGGTCGAGAACTTCGCTGGGACCGGCCCTTACTCTGGCCTAAACGGCACCGAGACGACTGTGTCGCTCAATCAGCGCCTCGATATTGGTGGCCGTCGGCGAGCGCGAGTATCGGCCGCCGAAGCTGCGCTCGCGGTCCAGGAGTTGCGATTGGCGATCGCCAGGGCAGACCTTTTCCAGAACGTCCGAAACGGGTTCGCCGCCGCCTTGGCGGCGCGTGATCGTCTGGAACTGGCGCGAGGCAACCATCAGCGGGCGACCGACCTCGCGCGTATCGCTAACGAGCTGGTCGACGCCGGCCGCGAGCCACCTCTCCGCGCGCTTCGTGCGAGCACTGCGTTGGCGCAAGCTGACGCCGCCCTTCGGGCAGCAGAGGCCGACGAGAGCGCGGCACGGTTGTCTTTAGGTGTCCTCCTCGGCGGTCGGGTGGCCCCTGCAGTTTTGCGCGATTCCCCGTTCTCGAGCGCTGCTGCCGCCTTGGATCCTCTGCGAACATTGGAAGTTCGGCTCGCCGATGCGGAACGCACGGCGGCCGAAGCCGGCGTAGCCCAGGAGCGCGCCGCCACCCGGCTCGATCCGTCCATCGGCTTCGGCGTGCGTCACATAGCAGAGACCGGTGATCGTACCCTTCTCGCCGGCGTGTCCGTGCCCCTTCCGCTCTTCGACCGAAACCGCGGGAACATCGCAGCCGCTCGGGCGGGGGTTCGGGCCGCCGAAGCTCGGCGGGAAGCTGCGGTCGCTCAGGCCGCGGCAACGATTAGTAATGCTGAGACGGCGCTCGCGGCCGCCGATGCACGGGTCCAAGCATTTGAAACTGCGGCAGTGCCCGAAGCGCGGGAAGCGCTTCGTTTGACCGACCTTTCGTACAGGGCGGGTCGGAGTTCGCTTCTTGAGCTGCTCGACGCGCAGGAGGCCTTCGCAACGGCACAGGGCGAGTTGATCGAGGCGCGGCTTGCTCGCGCCACCGCCGCGGCAGCGCTCTCCCGCGCCGCCGGCCAGTGAGGAGCAAGTCCATGATCTTTATCAATCGTCGCAGACGAATGCTGGCGGCGGCGGCTGGATTGGCCGTCGCTATCGGCGCCGGCGGCGTCATGCTCGGTCGGACCGTCCTCGCTCCCAGCGGTGATGCGCCCGCCACAGCAAAGATGGCTGACGAGACAGCCGAAGGCGCGAGCAGCCCCGAGGGGTTCGTGCCCGTTGAGGCCGCGCGATCGGCTGCGCTGGGCATCCGTACGGAGCGTGCGATTCTCGGCTCGATAGCTGCCGAGATCCTCGCGCAAGCCAATGTCACTGCGTCTCCGCAGGGAGAGGCGGCGCTCACCGCGCGGGTGGACGGCGCCGTCGTGCGGATCAACAAGCGGCTCGGTGAGCCTGTTCGCGCTGGGGAAACCGTGGCAGTGCTGGAAAGCCGTGAGGCTGCGACCATCGCCGCCGAACGCGCCGCAGCCAGCGCGCGGTCCACTGCGGCGCGCCAAGCGTACGCTCGCGAGCAGCGGCTCTACGGCGCCCGGGTCACGGCGCGGCAAGATTTGGAGGCCGCGCAGGCTACGCTCACGGAAGCCGATGCGGAACTTCTGCGAACGCAGCGAGCTGCTGCCGCCGCCCGACTCAGCGCCGATGGTCGATCCATTGCGGTTTCCAGCCTAATCTCGGGTCGGATCACGAAGGTCAGCACCGAACTCGGAGCTTATGTTTCGGCCGGGGCAGAGCTATTTCGTGTCGCTGACCCCAGCCGCATCCAGGTCGAAGCTGCGGTCACGTCCGCTGATGCGCGCCGCATCCGACCTGGTGATCGAGCGACGCTGGAACTCGGCAACGGCGAGACCCGCCGCGCGATTGTCCGAGCGCTTACACCCAGTGTTGACGCGGAGAGCCGGGCGGCGACCGTGGTTCTTGTTCCCGACGGTGTCGACGGGCTCACACCCGGTCAGGGTCTGCGGGTTCGCATCACGCCGCAAGCCGCGCCCCGCAGTGACCGGATCGTGCTTTCCGAAGGCGCCATTCAGTCGGTGGAAGGCCGCGAGGTCGTGTTCGTCCGGACAAGGGGAGGCTTCCAGGCGACACCGGTGACGATCGGCGCGCGAAGCGGCGGACGCGTCGAGATTCTCGCCGGTTTGAGGCCCGAGGCCGAGGTGGTGACTGCGGGAGCATTCCTCCTCAAGTCTGAACTCGGCAAAGAGGAGGCGGAAGAGTGAAGTCCGCACGTCGCCCCGCCCTCTCTTTCGTTGGCCGGCGCGTCGCAGCGCCCGTAGCAAAGGCCGTGCAGTCATGATTTTGCGCCTTCTCGACGCTGCCATCCGTTTTCGTTGGGCGGTCGTCTTCATCACGCTCGCCGTCGCCGCTTACGGCGTCGTGCAATTGACACGGCTTCCGATCGACGCAGTTCCCGACATCACCAACAAGCAGGTGCAAATCAACACTTCTGCGCCCGCTTTCGGTCCGCTCGATATGGAGCGACTGGTGACGTTTCCTATCGAAACGGCAATGGCTGGCATTCCCGGCCTGCAATCTACGCGCTCGATTTCGCGGAACGGCTTCAGCCAAGTGACGGCTGTCTTCGCTGACGACGTCGACCTGTACTTCGCGCGTCAACAGGTAGGGGAGCGTTTGTCTCAAGCGGGCGAGAGCCTCCCGGCAAATGTTGAGCCTCGAATGGGACCGATCTCAACGGGACTGGGCGAGGTGCTGATGTGGGGGGTTGATTATGCCTCGGCTGGATCCAAGGCTGTTCCCCGCGTCGCTGGACGGCCTGGGCCGCAACCCGACGGCAGTTTCCTGACGCCGGAGGGTGAGCGACTGACCGATGAGGTGGCAAGGTTAGCGTACCTCCGCACCGTCCAGGACTGGATTATCAGGCCGCAGCTTCGAGGCGTCAAAGGCGTGGCCGGCGTCGACTCGATAGGCGGTTACGAGAAGCAATACCTCGTGCAACCCGATGCCGCCCGGCTCGCCTCGTACGGGGTCTCGTTCTCGGAACTCGCCGAAGCGCTCGAGAGAGCGAACATATCGGTTGGCGCAAACTTCGTGCAGCGCGCAGGTGAAGCATTCCTGGTCCGAGCGGATGCTCGCATCCGCTCGATTGACGAAATCGCGCGCGCGAATGTCGCGACGCGTAATGGAGTTGCCGTCGCTGTCCGCGATGTTGCCGATGTGCGGATTGGCGGCGAGTTGCGTACCGGCGCAGCCTCCATGAATGGTCGGGAGACAGTGATAGGCACCGCGCTCATGATCGCCGGAGGCAACAGTCGGGTCGTCGCGCGTGACGCGGCCGAACGTCTGGACGCGGTGCGCCAGACTTTGCCCCCAGGCATAACGGTTACGACGCTCTACGATCGCTCCGAGCTGGTCGACGCCACCATCGGGACGGTCGAGCGCAATCTGGTAGAGGGTGCGCTGCTCGTCGTCGCGGTGTTGTTCTGGCTTCTCGGTAACATCAGGGCCGCGCTCATCGCGGCGGCGGTCATTCCACTCTCATTCCTGCTGATGGCCATCGGCATGAACTACTACGGGGTTTCAGGAAATCTGATGAGCCTAGGCGCTCTGGATTTCGGTCTGATCGTCGATGGCTCGATTATCATTATCGAGAACTGTTTGCGACGGCTCGCCGAGCGACAACACCAGGAGGGGCGGCTGCTCAACCTGCCCGAACGGCTGCATGAAGTGTTCGAGGCGTCACGGGAAATGGTGCGCCCTACCATCTATGGCCAGGCGATCATCTTCCTTGTCTTCGCGCCGTTGCTGACCTTCACCGGGGTCGAGGGCAAGACCTTCTCGCCGATGGCGATCACGGTTATGCTGGCGCTTGCTGGTGCCTTCATCCTCTCGTTGACGTTCGTTCCAGCGATGGTGGCGCTCTTGATCCGAGGTCGCGTGGCCGAGAAGGAGGTCAAGGCGATCGCCTGGACCAAGAAGCGTTATGAGCCGGTTCTGCGGGGAGTGGTAAATCGGCCCTGGCCTTGGATCGGGGCCGGCGTTGGCACGTTTCTGGTCGCGGCCACCTTGTTCACCTCCCTCGGACGCGAATTCATCCCGCAGCTGGACGAGGGCGATCTTTCCGCGCTGTTCGTCCGTGTACCTTCCACCTCCCTGGAGCAATCGCTGGCCATGGAGAGATCGCTTGAACGATCAATCTCGGCGCTCCCCGAAGTCGCGTACGTTTATGCCCGGACCGGAACGGCCGAGGTGGCGGCCGACCCGATGCCGCAGAACTTCTCCGACGCGATTATGATCCTCAAGCCGCGAGAGGCGTGGCCTGACGGGGTTGATACGAAGGCGGAGGTGATCGAGCGGGTCGAGCGCACGTTGAAGGGTGCGCTCGGAACGGGTTTCGAACTCAGTCAGCCGATTGAGCAGCGCTTCAACGAGCTGATCGCCGGGGTCCGCGGGGACGTTGCGGTCAAGCTGTATGGCGACGACCTCGACCAGATGAGCGTCACTGCAGCCGAGATCGCCAGAGCACTCCAAGCCGTGCCGGGAACTGCCGACCTCCGGGTCGAGCAGACCGCCGGTTTTCCCACGCTCGAACTGCAGTTCGATCGTGACGCCATCGCCCGTTTCGGACTGTCTCTCCAAGAGGTGACGGACACGGTCGCCGCAGCGCTTGGAGGCCGAGAATCGGGGTTGGTCTTTGAAGGCGACCGCCGCTTCGACGTTGTCGTGCGTCTGAGCAATGCCACCCGCGACGACCTTGACGCCGTTGGTGCGCTCCCCGTCATGCTGCCGGATGATGGCGCCGGGTCGCGCGCGTCGGTGCCGCTGCGCGAGCTTGTCCGATTCGGCTTTTCCGAGGGGCTTAATCAGGTCAGCCGGGAGAACGGAAAGCGGCGCGTTGTGATCCAGGCCAACGTGCGGGGTCAAGATCTCGGCTCGTATGTTGCTCAGGCTCAAGATCGGGTTCGACAGGGCGTCCAGCTACCGCCTGGCATGTATGTGGAATGGGGCGGTCAGTTCGAGAATCTGCAAGCGGCCTCTGCCCGGCTCTCCATCGTTATTCCTATCGTGTTCGTCGCCATCTTTGTCATCTTGATGGTAGCACTTGGCGGAGTGGCGCCCGCTCTCGCGGTATATTCGGCGATACCGTTGGGATTGGCCGGAGGCGCCTTCGGGCTGTTTTTCGCGGGATTGCCATTCTCGATCTCGGCCGCCGTCGGCTTTATCGTGTTGTCGGGTGTGACGGTGTTGAACGGTCTCGTCGTGATGACAAGCATTCGGCAGCGCATTGAGGCTGACCGCCCGCTCGACGAAGCCATCGTTGAGGGGATGATGGAACGTGTTCGCGCCGTGCTGATGACCGGCATTGTGCCGGCGATCGGCTTTGTGCCGATGGCGATAGCCACAGGCACCGGCGCCGAGGTTCAGAAGCCGCTCGCCATTGTCGTGATCTTCGGTCTCGTCACGGCGACGCTGCTTACGCTCTTCGTGCTGCCGGCCATCAGCCGGTTGATTCTCGGCCGCCGCGCCCGACATCACCAGACCGGCGACTACACCGACGTGGGACCGCTCGGCACCGCGCTGCCGGCGAAGTGAGGCGCTTGCGATGCCTTTCACAATCAAGAAGACTGCAAAAAGAGCGAGGGCGCATCGTCGAGAATGTGTGCAAGTATCGCATCACTCGTGCGCTGACTCTGTCCTGGCGGCGATCGCGCAGCATCGGGGTGACACTCGCTGAATATCCTCGTCGTATCGTGAGGCAGAGTAGCGTCTGACGATCGGCCGATCGGGCCTGGTGATGCAGGATATCGCGACGAGCTGAAGGGCGGGGCGTCCTAGGCCCCGCTATTGCGAGTCAGAAACAGGTTGCTTCTGTAGCTGCTACAGAAGCTATCTCATCGTCTACGCGTCGTGCCGTCGGCGCGCCGGCGCGGATGAAGGCGAGGGATCGGACCGTTGCACAGACTGCAGATCGCGTTGTTGGCGCTGCTTGTTGCGCTCGTTGGCGGCGTTGGCACACCCGCATCGGCAGCCCGGGAGGCCACTGATGCGGCGACGGCGTGGCGTCTGCTTGACTATATCGCGGTCGATTATCCAGGAGCGGTTTCGGCGGGAAAGATCGTCAGCCCAGCCGAATATGCCGAGATGGTCGAGTTCAGCCGGTCGGTCGGGGAGCGGATCTCCGTTCTTCCGGCGACGCCGGCTAAGCCGGTGCTCGCGAGGCAGGCTGAGGAGCTGAACCGCGCGGTCGCTGCGAAGGATTCGGCGGACCGGGTGGGCGGGATTGCTCGCGCGCTCGGCCGCGACCTGCTGCGAGCCTATCCGGTGCCGTTGGCTCCCTCGACGCTGCCCGATCTGTCGCGGGCAGCCTCAATATATCGGCAACAATGTGCGGCTTGTCACGGGCTGGCCGGGCGAGGAGACGGCCCGAGTGCGGCGGGCCTGGATCCGCCGCCGGTCGCATTCACGAACTTGGCGAGAGCCCGAGAGCGCAGCGTCTTCAGTCTCTATCAGGTCATCAATCAAGGCCTCGACGGAACGGCGATGTCGAGCTTCGCGCATCTCGACACTGCCGACCAATGGGCGTTGGCCTTCCATGTCGGCGCCTTCGCGTTCTCAGAAGCGGACGCGCGGCGAGGCGAAGCCCTGTGGCGCGCTGATTCGAGCCTTCGCCAACGTTTTCCTGATATGGAGGCGCTAACGCAAATCACCCCAGCGAAGCTGGCACAGGAGGTCGGCGAGGAGAGGTCTCGCGCCCTCGTCGCATTTCTCCGCCGGACGCCGGAGGGGGTGACGACTGGTTCCGGCGGTGCGCTTGATACCGCCCGAGCGCGGCTGCTCGAAAGCGTGCAGGCCTATGCGTCGGGCGATCAGGACAGGGCGTCTGACTTGGCTCTGTCGGCCTATTTGGACGGGTTCGAGCCGCTGGAACCAGTGTTGTCGGTGCGCGATGCCGGGCTGTTGGCGCGCGTCGAACGCTCGATGGGCGATCTCAGAGCCGCAATCGCCCGGGGCGCGCCGCCGGCTGACGTCGGCCGACGTGTTGATGAGCTCAACTCGCTCTTCGACGAAGCCGATGGACTTCTCGCCACACGATCGGGAAGCTGGATTTCGAGTTTTGTCGGCGCCCTGATGATATTGTTGCGCGAGGGTCTGGAGGCACTGCTGATCATCGTGGCGATGGTGGCGTTCTTGCGCAAAGCCGATCGAAATGAAGTGCTTCCGTATGTGCATGGAGGCTGGCTCGCCGCGTTGGTCGCGGGTGTCGCAACCTGGTTCGCCGCCACCCGACTGATCGCCATCAGCGGTGCGAGTCGGGAGCTGACGGAGGGATTCGGTTCCCTGCTTGCGGCGGCGGTGCTCGTATCCGTCGGGGTGTGGATGCACGGGAAGGGCCAGGCCGGAGCCTGGCAAAGGTACGTCAAGGAAAGACTGGCGAGCGCCTTATCCCGCAGGTCGGCTTGGTTCCTGTTCCTGCTGGCGTTCGTTGTGGTCTACCGCGAGGCCTTCGAGACGATACTTTTCCTGACCGCGCTCTGGGCGGAAGGCGGGGCGACGGGCATACTGGCAGGTGTCGGAACAGCCGCGATGATCCTGGCCATCGTCGCCATGGCGCTGCTTCGTTACAGCCGCCGCCTGCCGATCGCGGAATTCTTCAAGCTAAGTTCGCTGCTCATTGCGGCTTTGGCGATTGTGCTCGCAGGCAAGGGCGTCGCGGGACTGCAGGAAGCCGGACTGCTCGGCGTGTGGCCTCTGGAGGGACTTCCACGCGTCGCAATGCTTGGGATCTACCCAACGCGAGAAGGCCTGTTCGGCCAAATCGCGACACTGGCGGTGTTGTTGGTCGGCTACTGGTTCTACGGTCGAATTGAAGCGCGCAAGGCGCATCCGGCGGCGATCTAGCCGATCCAAAGATGCATGCAGGCCTCGACGGCCGATACCTAGCAACCAAATCGCTTGACCCTGTAGCGACTACAGGAAGTAGCATCCTGACGCTGAGGAGAGATGCGATGATGTCGAGCCGTTCTGAAAGCGAGGGTGCGCCGTTTACGCCTGCGGCGGGCGTCCATTGGCTAACGCCATTCTATGATTTGGGCGTCGCGGTCTTGACCCGAGAGAGCCACTGGCGGAACCGATTAGTGGCGCAGGTGCGACCGTCGCCGGACGACGTGATCGCCGATCTTGGATGCGGCACAGGATCGCTGCTCGTTAAGCTGGGGATGGCTGCCCGAGGGGTGAAGCTGGTCGGCATCGATCCCGATCCGACCGTGCTGGATCGGGCTCGTGCGAAGACCAGGCGTGCGGGAGTTGCGGTGGACCTGATTGAAGGATTCGCGCGCGACGCCAGTTCACTGCTGCGCGGTCGGGCGGTGACGAAGATCGTGTCGAGCCTCGTGTTCCACCAAGTGCCGTTGTCGGAAAAGTCGGCGGCGCTCGGCGCTGCGTATGAAGCCCTTCCTTCAGGCGGCGAGCTCCATATTGCCGATTATGGCCTTCAACGCACAAAGCTGATGCGGAGGCTCTTTCGGGCCACCGTGCAAAATCTCGACGGGATGGAGAATACGGAGCCGCAGGCGCGCGGCGTATTGCCGGAACTGATCCGCTCTGCCGGCTTTTCCGAGGTCGTCGAGGTCGAGGTAGTCCCAACCTCGACCGGATCGATTTCCCTGATTCGAGCTTTGCGTCTGTAATTTCTCGCGCGTCAGGCCGGCCGGTCGGTTTTGGCGGTTGCGTTGCTAGCGCTTGCCTTAATCAGACGACAAAGTTCGTGGCGCTCGGTACGCTATCGGCGATCGGGTCACTATCTCGACTTTCACGCCTGGGGCTATCACTGGCCAGCGTTCAATATTGCCGATGCTGCGATCTTGGTAGGCGCGACCCTGCTCGTCATGAGGAGTTTTGGCCGGGACGGGCGACCAGCGAAACGTGATCGGCCATCACTTCGATGATCCGGCAATCGGCGACCTTTCCGTTCGCGCAGGATCCGATCATGCGGGTCAGCTCGTCCTTCAAGCCCAGCAGCCGTGCGATGCGATCGTCGACCGCTGCGAGTTGATCTTGGGCGATCCGGCTGACTTCTTCACAGGAGGCATCGGGCATCTCCCGCAGCCCGAGCATCGTGCGAATTGTCGCGATCTCGAATCCAAGTTCGCGCGCGTGACGGATGAAGGCGAGCTGCTTAACGTCCGGTGTCCCGTATCGACGCCGCCCACTCTCCGTTCTGCCAGGCTTCGGCATTAGCCCGATCCGCTCGTAATAGCGGATCGTTTCGATATTGACCCCAGTGCGTCGGGACAAGTCTCCGATAGCGATCATCGGGGGGTTGCTCCTGTAGTGGCTACAGGAAGTACGTATAGCAAGTGGTCGGAGGTGTGTGAACCTGGGAAGGATCATGACCGAGCATGTCATAGGCCTGATCTGGGACGCCTGGCGCACACGAAGGAAGGGCGTCAGCGCAATCGCGCAACGCCAGCAGGCCCGCCTCGCCGACATGGTCGCCCATGCTCGCGCCAACTCGCCGTACTACCGTGAGCTGTACCGTGGTTTGCCGGATAGGGTCGAAAGCGCCGAGCAGCTTCCTGTCACCGACAAGAAGACATTGATGGCTCGGTTCGATGACTGGTGCGTCGATCGAGAGATAACCCTGGAAAGAGCGAAGGCGTTTGTCGAAGACCCGAACCTCATCGGCGAGCGCTTCCTCGAAAAATACACGCTGCTGACGACCTCGGGCACGACGGGGACGCGCGGAGTCTTCGTGCTCGATGACCGGAGCATGGCCGTTACCAGTGCGATGGCCTTTCGCATGCTGACAACCTGGCTCGGTGCAGGGGATTTCATTCGGATCATCGCGGGCGGAGGGCGCATGGCGATGGTCATGGCGACGGGCGGCCACTTCGCCTCGGCGGTGGCTGCGGCACGCTTGAAGAAGAGCCGAGGACGACGGCTCGAAGTGCTGTCGGTGCACATGCCTTTGCGAGAGCTCGTGACCCGGCTCAACCAGTTCCGGCCGGTGCTCCTCGCACCTTACGCGAGCATGGCTGCTCTGCTTGCGAGCGAACAGGAAGGCGGCCGTCTGCACATCAATCCAGTGTTATTGGCGCTCTCCGCCGAAGGGCTGCCGGAAGGCGAGTACGATCGAGTCGCCCGAGCATTTAGAGCAAAGGTCGGCAACAGCTACGCCGCAACCGAGTGTCCGTTCTTCAGCTACAGCTGCGAGCACGGTTGGTTGCACGTCAACAGCGACTGGGTGGTGTTTGAGCCCGTTGATGCGGATCATCGGCTGGTGCTGCCGGGCGAGCCGGCCCACACCGTGCTCATCAGCAATCTCGCCAATCGAGTGCAGCCCATTCTGCGCTACGATCTGGGCGACAGTGTCTTGCAGCAGGCCGGGCCTTGCCGGTGTGGGAATCCATTTCCATCGATCCGTGTGCAAGGGCGATCTGCCGAGGTTCTCACCTTCCGCACCGATGGCGGCGATCGAGTGACTGTCGCACCATTGGCCTTTGGCACTTTGGCCGATCGTATTCCCGGACTGCAGATGTTTCAGATCTTGCAGACCTCCCCGACGAGCCTACGCGTACGCCTGCAATCCCACGGAACTGATTTGGATCGCGTTTGGGAAGCGGTGCAGGCTGGGATCGGGCGTCTACTTGCTGAACATGGCCTCGATCACGTCGCCTTAGAGCGTGCCGCGGAACCGCCAGAACAGTCCAAGGGCGGCAAGTTTCGTCAAGTTATTCCGCTCCCGGATAAGACCCGGTCGTAGATCACCACACTCCTGGAGGCGGACCGATGATGGGGGCGGGATGATGTGGGGCATGGGCGTTTTCGGCCTCCTCGTCATCGTCGTTCTGGTGCTCGGGGCGATAGCTCTCGCCAAATACGTCTTCTCGCGGAAGTGAGCAGGGCCGTGCTTCGCCCGAGCCATCGTAACTGGCGCATCTGGCTGAGCCCAAGGGGCCTGAGCCCGGGAATCTGGCATGGCAAAATTAAAAGATCAGAAAGAGCCGCTTGCTGCAGCGCCGCCCTTGATTCTGTAGTGACTACAGGATGTAGGGTTAGCAAGAGAGTAAGAGAGCTTGGAGTCGAGTTCAATGACAACAGTGAGGGGGCCGTGATGACTGCTCATGCCGCGACGATGGGCCATTCAAGCAGGCTGCGCTTTAAAGTCGACGGCCTAGATTGCCAGAACGAGGTTCGCGCCCTTCGCGCCGCGGTGGCGCCGCTTGTCGGCGGCGACGACAAGCTGTCCTTTAATACTCAAGCCGGAGTCATGGAGGTGATATCCGAGAACGCTCCGACGATCGACGCTATTCAACGGGCGGTCGCGACGACCGGCATGCAAGCGCATTTTCTTAGGGAGCCAGCGCAGCAACCTGCATCGGCACTGCTGTTTCGGGTCGAAGGGCTCGACTGCAAGAATGAAGTCGCGACGCTCAAGCGCGAGATCGGTCCGCTGGTTGGGGGCGAGGCTTGGCTGACGTTCGACACCGCGAAGGGGTTGATGACGGTCGGGCCGCAACGACAGGCGACCATCGACGACATTATCGCCCGCGTTACCCCGACCGGCATGCGTGCTTCCCTTGTTGAGGTTGGCACGGCCGAGACGATGCTCTTTCGCGTCCACGGCCTCGACTGCAAAAACGAGGCGGCGGCCCTCGCGCGGGAACTGGGCCCGCTTGTCGGCGAGGACAACCTCGCCTTCGACACCGCTCAAGGCATGATGACCGTGGCCCCGCAGAATCGGGCGGCGCCCGACGCGATCGGGGAAGCCGTGGCTCGAACCGGCATGCGCGCCGAGCCTTGGTCTCCGCCGGCAGTCTTGCTCAGCGCGGCCGAGCGCGCCGGAGTGCCTGAAGATGCGGCGTGCATCTGTGCCGCGGAGGTGGAGGAGGCACTCAGTCCGCCGATTCCGACATGTTTGCCCGGCCAAGTCGTGTTTCGCATTCACGGCATGGACTGTGCCGACGAGATCGCGGCGTTGAAGCGCGAGGTTGGGCCGTTGGTCGGGGAAGACAAGCTCGCCTTCGATCTCCTGAACGGCCGCATGTCGATCGACGTGACGCCGGATGCGGCGCTCGAAGCCCGCATCGAGAAGGCGGTGGCTCGTGCTGGTCTACGCGCCGAGCGCTGGATCGAAGGCGACGCTAGCGAAGCCGCGCAGGCTGAAGGGCGGCGAAAGCGGGTGCAGTCGTGGCTGACAACCGCAAGCGGCGTGCTCACGGCGTTGGGCTTCGCGGTCCACGCTTGGCTCGGGGGCGGCGTCATCGCAGCCTTCGAGGCAGGCGAACACGCTTTGGCTTCGACCCCGTTGCCGAGCATGGTGCTTTACGCGGTCGCGGTGCTTTGCGCGGCGCGCTATGTCGCGCCCAAGGCGTGGCTTGCGGCCAAACGGCTTCGTCCCGACATGAATCTGCTGATGATGGTCGCGGTCGCGGGCGCCATCGGTATTGGCGCCTGGTTTGAGGCCGCTACAGTCTCGTTCTTTTTTGCACTGGCGCTGGCGCTCGAGGCTTGGAGCCTCGGTCGCGCGCGCCGGGCGGTTGCCGCCCTCATGGAACTCGCGCCGCCGACAGCGCGCGTCAAGCTCGAAGACGGCTCCGAGCGCGACGTTCCGGCGGCTGAGGTTCGGGTCGGTGCGCATATCATCGTCCAGCCAGGAGGCAAGGTGCCGCTCGACGGCCGGGTTGCCGCTGGCGAGAGTGAGGTCAATCAAGCGCCGATCACCGGGGAAAGCGTCCCCGTATTCAAGGCAGAAGGCGACGAGGTCTTTGCCGGCACCATAAACGGAGAGGGTGCACTTGATGTCGTGACCACCAAAGCGGCGAATGACACGACGCTCGCCCAGATCATCCGCATGGTCGGTTCGGCGCAGAGCCGACGCGCGCCCAGTGAGCAATGGGTCGAGAAGTTCGCGCGTGTCTACACGCCCGTGGTGATGGTACTCGCCATTGCGATCTTTCTCGCTCCGCCCTTGCTCTTGGGCGGTGCCTGGGACGTCTGGTTCTACCGGGCTCTCGTGCTCCTGGTGATCGCTTGCCCCTGCGCCCTCGTGATTTCGACGCCGGTGACGATCGTGGCGG
>Ga0233443_1001706_pt1 | contig 18392 bp, 20 predicted proteins | sample SI_123_September_2_FD_182784 | JGI IMG/M metagenome (GOLD analysis project Ga0233443, IMG submission 182784) | Seawater microbial communities from Saanich Inlet, British Columbia, Canada - SI_123_September2016_200_MG | ecosystem: Environmental > Aquatic > Marine > Inlet | place: Canada: British... | reverse complement strand
TTCTCCCAATCAGGCTGAAGCCTTTCCCACATGAAAGGACCTAATTGCATTATTTCAGTCATAGAAATATCCAAAGCTATAGCTTCCGTAACTCTATTTGAACGAGAAATAATAGCGGAAAAGTAACCATATCCCGAACCCAACTCTATGCACCTCCCTTTTATTGGTGCAATACTTTGCTCTAATAACATTTCAACCTCCTCCAAGCGATATTTCTTATTTAAAATATCTATCTCTCTGTCAGGATAACAAGTCATATTCAGGTAATCATTAGCCAGATCGTCTTTTTGATTTTCACTTGTCAATTTATCCAAACTAATTAAAGATGAAGTTTTTTCGTACATTCTCTCATCCAATAAATCATTATATAACTGATTGGCATAAACTGTACTTTCAAGGTATTCGTAACTACTTATACCCAATGGGGAGGAGGAATTATTTATAGCTATAAGCCTGCGAGTATAGAAACTCGTGTTTTTTATTTCTGCTACATATTCTTTCAGTTTGAGATCTAATTCATTTAAATCAGAAAACAAATCCTTCTCTTTTAAATTCAAACATGCACACCCTAAAGTGTTTAGTTGATTAAAAAAAGAAGTAGAATTTATCTTTATTTTTCTTTCGTAAAAACGCTGTAAACACCCAAAACGAGTCAGATATTGATTATTATCTGAAATAAACTCAAACTTTGACTCACGATGTGCAAATACACCTTCACAAGCAAGCAAGATTTCAAAATATTCATTAAAAATATCTCCTTTAACAATAGCAATTACTGGACACGGACTATTAACGACAAATCTAGTAAGCTCTTGTCCTTTTTTTGACCAATTCAACCTTTGGGCTACCATTAATTGCTCATCAATTTTCAAAAGATTTTTTGAAAATTCTAAAATAATTAAGTTTGCTTTACTTTGCTTAACTTGACGAACAAATGAAATTAGATCATCAATTATTTCATCATTTAATTTGTGAATTACATAAATATGAGCTTCAAGCTCTGAATAATAATTATTTTTTATCATAATAAATTAGTATTTATAGATTTTTCTCAATATACACAGTTCTCGCTCCACCAACCTTGCATATAATATCAATAGCATCCTCATCATCAATATTTTCAAATATTGCCCTTGTAACGCCATCTGTTTTAATACTTACAGTTTCTGAGTATCCGTACTCATTAATCATTACTGTGCCTTTTTCCCACGATGATGCCATATATTTCACCTTATAACCAAGACTAAATAATTTTTTAAGCGTTTTCGACATGTCATTTTCCTTAGTGTAGCGACTTATATGCGTTTCGAACACGATAGCTGGTAAAAGCTTGCCAGATTCAATCTCATCAATTAGCCCATTCAATACATCTACCTCGTGGCCTTCCACGTCCATTCTAATTAAGTCTAAACCTCTTTCCATCTCATCTTCATTCAGCACATCTATGACTTTATAAGTACTAACGTCGATTGTTTCTCCTGACAGGTGCTGTGTAACGGTTCCGTAATTATGAAATGTGTTTAAATTAGAAGCATAAGAAAGATGAAACTTTTCCTTGCCCGTTGCTGAGGAAATTGCACCAGAAATTATTCTTGTGTTGTTGTTTTTACCGTTAAGAGCTATGTTCTTTTTTAATAAATCAACATTTGAAGGTGATGGTTCAACAGCAATCAAGCGCCCATTATCACCAATTAAATTTAATTCCATTAATGCGTAATATCCAATATTAGCGCCAATGTCTAAAACAGTACTACCTTTTTTCAATGTTTTTTCTAAAATATATTTATGATCTAACTCCCGTTTTCTATACTTTATTAATTGCTTAGACAAGCCTTGATCATAGATATCCAAATACATCTTATAATCAAATACTTTGCGAATGACAAACCTGTTAATGCCAAATAACTTATACACTCGAATTAAAAGTATTCGAAAAATACTTAATATTAATAGTGGAAGTCCATAACTTTTTATTCTTAATGCAATTCTATTCATTCTCTAATTCCTATTTCTGTTGGTATTTTAAAATATATTCTATATAAGCAAATTCACCGACCTCGCTTCCATCAATATTGCTCAATTTATAATTATTCATATGTATCTCATTTAATAAATCTTGCTCATTATAGCCGAGGTCTATAATCTCCCTAGGATGAACGCTCAAAAAAATGGTTGGTTTAAATGTGGAAATAGTTTCTCTAGCACCTCTAAGTACATCAATCTCTGCCCCTTCAACATCTATCTTAATTAAATCTGGTTTTATATTATGATCTTTACAATATGAATCAATTGAAATTTGCTTTTTACTTATCTTGTTAAATTTTCTATTTATATTGTTAACTATAGAGCTAGTTGCGCATATATCGTCCCTCTCATAGAAAGAAACATTGTCATTTTCCTCTGCGCCTACAAGATAATTTTCAACAATAACATTGTCACACCCATTCATCGATATATTCTTTCGCAAGGCTTTAATATTTTCAGTTGATGGTTCAAACGCATACAACTTGGCATCTACACTTATATTGATGCTTACAGGTAGCACTGTAAAACCTGCATGTGCCCCAATATCTAATATACATTTTTTATCTTTTGATTCTTCAACATACTTTATAAAACCATTATTATGCCCACCACCCCATTCCTCTAAATTTGAAAATAAAAACTCAGGTGTCATTTTAAATGGTCCATATGGTCCTATTTTTTTTGATGTGGACTTCATCAGAAAACCCTTTCTAAGAATCTTTCTAGCATTCTTACCAAGAAACATCCAAAAGCCGCCAAAAAACTTATTAGTTTTTTTTCTTATTTTAATTATTAAGTTGATCATAAAGCTTGCTCTTTATATGAATTATCTGCAAGATTAAAACATTTATTTAACCCAAGTTTTAAATGATCCCAGTTTATTTCGGCACGATTATTGGTTAAAAATTTTCCATCAACAACATAACACCTCTTCATCAACATCCTCTTTTCTTTATTTCGTAATTCGTGAAAACCAAAATCTATAAAAACAATGGGTTTATCAGTTGTGAATGCAAAGCCAAATGTTGTAGATAATGGATAATCAAACAAAAGTATATCTGCCTTACTGTACACATCTTCAAAACGCTTAGTCATATCTTTTATTTTAAAATTATCGAAAAAATACTTTGGTATTTTGGCCTTGGTTCCTGGATGTTGCTTAATTAGCGACATATACCCCTCTTCTGTTAAAAAATTTAGTAAACGTAACTGCCAATCCACTAATACAATATCTGGCATCATCCTGCTGTATAAAACAGATCCATTCCAATAAATAGGTGAGACGTACATTATTGTTTTATTTTTTATTTTCATTGTTTTATTGAGATTAAATTTGGTAGTTTGTCTGAATATAGTTGATTTTTTGATGCATCTATTAGATATTCAACAAAAGTATCTGAATGTGTTACAAATTCATCAACCTCTTGAAATTCGACAAGAGGCATTGTGCTAGATAAACTCAAATTTGCCCCATAAGCATGATCAAATACAGTAACAACCCCTCCTCTCTTTCTAACCTCAATTGCAAGTATTTTATTCCATAAAATCCCTGCAGACGTAGTCCACAACTTACTAGGAATAAACCTAGCTTGATTAATTAAAATATCTCGATAATATGATATACATATTAAAAACTCTTTATGCCACTCTAACGCATCCTTCAAATCATTCTCAGATAAATTTATATTATGTTGTTCGAATAAATTAATAAAAATTTCAACATATTTTTCATACTCCCGAGGAATGATTATTTCATTCCTTTCTTTAGCGATATTTTTTTTCAAATCATCTGAATTTGCTCCAGGAAAAAAGTCTGTAATTCTTATTTGGTATGCATTTTGATTCAGCTTCTTAAGGTATTTTTCTGCTAGGGGGCTTACCCCTGTGCATATTATATCTTTACCTAAGTTTATATCTAAACTTGAAATATCTTTCCTGATGAAGCCGTCTCTTCTTACAATGGTTGCTAAATAATTTCGAAGTGTCATCGAGATTATATGTTTTTTTTTAAAATCCTTTCTCAAACCATTCTTCACAATAGCAAGGTAGCCTAATTCTCCATTAAAGCTACTGCCTAAATCAAGCTCACCTATCTTTATTCGATTTTTAATTAGCAACTTATCTTGATAAAGATTCAACATTTTCAAAATAAAATATAAATTAGTAATCCGAAAATCATTAAACTCAGAATTTGCATTTTCCTTATTCAGTTTTATAAAATAACCAGTTGTTTCTGCAATGATACTATTCATTAGACTGGTCATATCTGACCTGTCTACAGGCCAAAAGTAATTTTCAACACCTTTTTTACTTAGTTTATATTTATTATGATCAAACATGCGCTTACCCTAAACAACTGCCCTACAGTAACAAAGCCTATAATTAAAGCTAACTAGAAAACTTTTCATTAAATACCTTTATAATTTCTAAAATAACAAATTGTTGTTGCTCTGCACTCATACTTGATGCCGATGGCAAGCACACACCAGTTGCAAATAATTGGTCACAAATACTAATATTGCTATGTTTAAAATAATCATGCTCATTAAATAAAGGCTGTAGATGCATTGGTTTCCATACATGTCGAGCCTCTATATTATACTTACTAAGTTTTTGTATCAAGCATTTTGGTGTAATGCTTGTTTCTTGTGGATTTATAGTTAATACTGACAACCATTTATTAGAATAATCTTGCTTTGGCTCTGGCATCCACTCGATAGCATCAATGTCTTTTAAGCCCTCTTTGTACACATCTGATATGTTTCTTTTTAATTTAACACGCTCATTCAGAACCTTAAGCTGGCCTCGCCCAACGCCAGCTAGGATGTTACTCATTCTATAATTGTAACCAACCTCACTATGCTCATAATGTGGAGCAGAATCTCTCGCTTGAGTCGATAAGAAACGAGCCCTATCAACCAATTCCTTGTCGTCAGAAACCAGCATACCACCTCCCGAAGTAGTAATAATTTTATTCCCATTAAATGAAAAAATACCAAACTTTCCAATAGTGCCTGTGTGCCTCCCTTTATACATAGAACCTAAAGATTCAGCAGAGTCTTCAACAACAGGAATGTCATATACTTTACTTAACACCATAATTTTATCCATATCGGCACTTTGACCATATAAATGCACTACAATAATTGCCTTTGGCTTCACCCCCAACTCTATATATTTTTGAATTGCTTTTTCTAGGGCAACTGGGGACATGCCCCAAGTTTCAGGCTCAGAATCTATAAATACTGGAGTGGCTCCTTGATAAAGTATAGGATTAGAGCTAGCAACAAAAGTAAAGCTAGAGCACAACACTACATCGTCATGTGTCACATCTAAAAGCCTCAAAGCTAAATGAATAGCAGAAGTTCCTGAATTGAGAGCGGCTGCATAGGTGCCACCAACATAAGATGAAAACTCCTCTTCAAACCCATCAACATTGGGACCTAGTGGGGCAATCCAGTTAGTATCAAAAGCCTGATCAATATAATCTCGCTCAAACCCTCCCATATGTGGAGTCGAAAGATATATACGTGGCTCTATATCTTTTTGAAAAAATACACCTATTGGTCTTTGAAACTCATCTACAACTGGAATTTGACTTATTTCAGACTCTTTCATTAGGATTAAAACATCCGCAGAGTCAGACTCCGCCCGCACCGTAATAGAATCTAATTTAGGCAATTGAATCAGTGTGTCGTCTAAATTAAAACCAACAAGCAACAGACGTCGAATATCCCCATCGGTAACTGTGCGAATCAAAGTATTATTAGAATCAACAAGCAATAATATCGACATTGCGGTCATGTCTAATATTTTTAATGCGCTTTTAATTGAACATGTATTATCAACAAGAATTTCTTTTACATCTTTCATTTTTTCCTTATTTCTTTTCCTGGGACACCAACAATAATTTGGCTATCCTTAACATTTTTTACAACAACAGATCCTGCTCCAATAACAACATTATTTCCAATCTTAATATCTGGCAATATTATAGAGCCAGCACCAATTAAACATTGTGCCCCTACACTAACCCCCCCTCCCAGTGTAGCATTTGGTGCTATATGTGAATACTCCCCTATAATACAATCATGATCAATAATTGCTGCATGATTAACAATGCAACCAGAGTTAATCACAGATCCAGATGCGACAATAGAATTTGCAGCTAAGAATATCCCCTCCTGCAATGAAACACTTTCAAAAACCGTGGCAAGACTATGTATAACATTAAAAGGTTTTTTTCCAAACTTTATTGCATCTTGGCTAATCCTGGCTCTTGATTCATTGGAGCCAATCGCGACATGGAAATAATTATCCAAGTCAGTCCAATCCTCTAAAAACTCTACTGAGTACTTTCCCAGTAATAAATCTAGTGTCGATCTATTTTCATCAAATATTTTTACTTTTATATCGCTCCTAGAAAAATTTAGAGATTCAACTACGACTTTTGCATGCCCACCAGAGCCAATGATTGATAGATTAGTATGCATTCACCTTATCCAATATTTTGGAGTCTATGGCTAAACTCTTTAGCAACTCAACAATTCTTTGTGATGATTTTCCATCTCCATACACATTATCAAATGAATATTTATTTAAAGACCTTGCTTTATTAATACCATTAATAATTTGAGATTTCTCAATTTCAACATCCACCACATTATTATTTCTTTCTCTCAGGTTTTGCCTATCGCCTATATTAATGACGGGTGTTCCTAATGATGCCGCCTCAATAATACCGCTACTAGAATTACCAACCAACAAATCAGCCTCAGACAGTAATGACAAAAATTCTAATCTTGCTATATGAACCACTGTTTTAATCTTTCTTTGTTCTTTGTATTGGCTCAATACTGAAGAGATAATACTACCTCCAGCATCTGCATTAGGCATGAGAGCTAAAATCTGTGTATTATCGAACAGTAACCCCTCTAAAATGGTGATCAATTGTTCTTTTACATTCTTGTATTGTTGAACCACTGGATGAAACAAAAATAAAATAAAGGGACTCTTGCTGTCAATATCATATTTTTCTAGTAAAGCCTCTCTTTGAATCAACTGAGTATTGCATATCTCATCTAATCCAGGTGCACCAGTGGTAAAAATATTATTCGCCACTTCGCCCATTTTGATTAAACGCTCCTTCGAAAGTTCAGTTGCTGTGAAATGATAATGTGATAATTTCGAAATCGCATGCCGAATAGATTCATCTACAGTACCCGATAATTCCCCGCCATGAATATGCACAATAGGAATATTAAGATGCAAGGCGGCAATAGCTCCAGCCAACATTTCACCACGATCCCCTAACAATAAAACCAAGTCAGGCTTACTTCTTTCTAATATCTTGGTTATACCGATGATTTGATCACCAAGTGCGATTGACATTTGTGAGCCAGATTCACCGGACAATACAACTTTGACTTTGCCGATAACATTCAAACCTGCGTCTAATATTTCTTGATACGTATTACCATATTCGCTTAAAAGGTGCATTCCAGTAACAACAACTTCTAGCTTTAACTTCTCATCTTGATCAATTGCTTGCAAAGAATACTTCATCAATCCGAAGTCTGCACGCGTGCCTGAGATATAGCAAATTTTTCTCATTGCACTAAATCACTCCATTGTATGGTTGTATTCGATTTACAATCAGACAACAATTTCATTCCAACAATTTTTTCAATATCAATGGGTGCAATACCATTTCCAGGCCTTAACAAGCTTAAATCAGATAATTTAAGCACCTCTCCCGCTTTCTTATCTAATACTAGCACAACACTCCTACGCACTAGTTCACGCACAGGCAATTCACTCTTGGTTGGCGCCTTAATACCATCACCCAAACACCATTCAATACTTCTAATCTGATCAACCATTTCTTTAAGCTCTTCAGGGTCGAGTGAAGCTTGATGATCTGGCCCAGGCATATCTTTATCCAATGTAAAGTGTTTTTCAACTATAGTTGCACCCATCACAACTGCACTCACAGATACAAATACTCCTTCTGTATGATCAGAATAACCAACAGGGATATTAAATTCATTTTCTATTGTTTGCATAGCCCTTAAATTAATATCTTTGTATTTAGCAGGATAATTAGAGGTGCAATGCAGAATTGTTAACATTTCACTTAATGGTCGTTTAAATTGTTTGATTTCTCTTGCATTTTGAATTGCTTCAACCGCATCTTTTATTTCAGCTAGGGTACTCATCCCTGTAGATACTATCATTGGCATATCATAGTTCGCTAATTCTTTAATAAATGGGATATTAGTCAACTCTCCAGAAGAGACTTTAATTTTTTTCATGCCTAAATCTAGTAAAAATTTTGCTGACTCAGCATCAAAGGGTGTTGATAAGAACTCAATTCCTGATTGTTTGCATTGATCTATTAATTTGATATGTAATTCTTCAGAAATTTCCAATTTTTTTAGCATATTAAACTGACTATCTTCACCCGTTTGAAGTTTTTGATATTCGGCTGTTTTTGCTTCTTGAGATACTAAATTTTCTGTCTTAAAAGTTTGAAATTTAACAGCATCTGCACCAGATTTTGCCGCCGCCTCAACTAGCTGTAATGCCAATTCATCAGAACCATTGTGATTTACTCCGGCTTCAGCAATAATATAGCATTTACTCATATCAATATATAAATGGATTTAACAAAACACTGGAATCCCTCTGCAAGAGGGCGCTATAAACATCATTTTTACTGTGAGATGATTCTAAATACAAGGATGCAACTTTATCATTAAAATCTATATTTTTTGTATAGCGAATCTCTAAATCTTTATCTTGCTGTATACTCTTAATTGAAAATATTATTCCATTTTCAATTGTATTAACAAGGCCAAAATGTGCGGCACGCACCGCTTTCATGCCTAAAACAAATGGTGTCACTTTTTCCGCCATAGGAATGGCGTGAAACAACATAGGTCCGGAGTCCAGCCCCTTGGAAAGCATATGGATAGTTGCACCTACATAGTCTGGCTTATCATCATACAATGCCCAAAAATTACAACTACTCCCTCGATAATAGGGAGATAACCCCATATGGATATTGATAGCTTTATTTTCTACTAAAAAATCAATCAATTCCCCTTTGATAAAACTACTCCCAAACACAATATAATAATCACTGTCCAAAGCCTCATCCAATGAGCCGTTTTCCATCCTGTTAAGGTCTCCCGACTTTATGGCAATAGATTTAACATTGTTTGGTAAAAATCTAACGCTGCCAAACACTTCCTTCTCAGCATTTATTACATTGCTAAAATATTGTTGCATTACATCTGATTTCTTAAAAAAATCATCAACTTCTCCAGGAAATATTGTATTACATTCCTGAACAGCAAACACCTTGTCTGCAATTTTGGACAGACTTTCAATTAATGATATATGTCTAGGCTGATTACTTGTAAAAACTGTAATCTTCATAACGTCAGGCCTTTAAAAATGTTCATATGGTCCTCTCTTGGGAACTCATAGATTGAATTATGATTGTCAGACATGTTTGACCGAAAACCCAATTTTATTCCTAGTTCCGATAATATTTTCAATGTATCTTCAGTATACGAATTACAAGGATGTGACATAACATTAATATCTTTTCCTGTAATCCTTTTCAGGTAATCATAATTTAACTCGTACTCTTTTTTTTGTTTAAGGAATGGCAAAGATCCTAAACTGGTTGGATGTGTGTGTGAGTGTAGCCCGATCAGATGACCATCCACAGCTAATTCTTTTACTTGCAACTCAGACATCCACAAACCTTTAGATAAGATATTTTCATCAACATTGTAAGACAACATGACATCATCCATAATAACATTGTATTTATCAATCCCTAGAACGTCATCTCTAATAAATCTAAATTTAGTATCACTCATTGAATAAAAAGGGAAATCTTTCCAATCAGAATGATTGTAACCTCCTAAGCCCTCGATAATTATATTTCCATATTCTGATTGGAGGGAATTTTCAAAAAATAACTCATAAAATTCATCTATATTAGAGAAGTATTCATTCCTGAATTTTCTATAAATCTCTAACTTCTCTCTATGACCTTGTAAGACTGAAGAGTACACAAACCAAAAAGCAGTAAGGTTGTGTTTTTTAAGAATTGGCAACGCAACATCATATTGACACAAAAGAGCGTCATCAAATGTTAAGCAAATATCATCTTCGGACAATTGGTCACTAATCGCTTTTTTATACCAATCTTCAGCTGAAAGAATATTGTCTTTATAATGCAGAATGATTTTTTCAAAATCATTTGCCGATATAGAGCCTTGCCCTTTTGAATGCTCATTATTATGGAAATGATGAAACATGATTCCGAATGGCTTATTAAAGCTCATCATCTACCCTGTTTTTCATTATAGCCTCAGCACATATAAAATCATACAAGGTGTCTATATCAATAGAATTAAATTGATCCATTACATAGGCATAAGTGTTATTAGGCATCAAGCTTTTTTCTTTAATAAACTTACTTATTTTTACTATATAAATAGCACCATTTAAACGATAATAAGTTTCTAAATCTTGACTCCGCTTTCCTTCTAATGATTTAGACATAAAATTATCCATTATTCCACTCTCTGGCAAAGTATTACACCATAGTGGACTATGTTGCGTTTGACATACAGAAACAACAGAATTTGTCTCTCGATCTATTAACATTTCTATAGCTTGATCAATATCTAAACTTGTACGTAAAGGACTGGTAGGCTGTAATAGAACTAGATAATCAAATGTATCTTCTATTTTTTCCAATGTATGAAGTAATACATCTACAGTTGTAGATGTATTACTTGCTAAAAAATCGGGCCTCTTTAATATATCAACATCTTGTTCTTGAGCTATTGATAAAATCTGATCATCGTCACTACTAACAACAATTGAATCAATATATTTGCTTTTCTTTGCAGCGTTAATACTCCACTGAATTAGAGGCTTACCATTTAATATTCTTTTGTTTTTATTCAAAATCCTCTTACTGCCGCTCCTGGCCGGGATAATGCCCAAGAAAGTCTTTTTTTTATGCATGACGAGTTAAGGTAACAACCTTTTGAGTCAAACTACATATGATAATACACATAACTAACTAATCAAATTCCTAAAAAAATCGCCAATATCTAACATATGACATCTATTCTACTATCTATATTGACCTTGTCATGAAATACCTCACCCAAATGACAAATTACAGATCCGCTTAATTTTGACCGAGGTGAATATAAAACAATATTATTGTCATTTAGCACAACATCACCCTCTAGATATGTGCAAAGTAGTGGTTGGTTATTATCTCTGACAATGCTTTGATATTTTTCTAAAATAATATTTTTACTGTTAATCACTCGCTGTAAAAAAATATTGTGTTTTTCCATGACGCCATAAAGTGAAGCGATGGTGTGATAAGGGCCTGTAGTCATTTTATTTTTTTGCGTGTTTAAATTGAAATAAAAAGTATCAAGATCTTTCGGAGTTAAATCTGATTTATGTGCCACAAAACCTGCTCCTGTTAAGCCAAATAAACCTTTGCATGAACTGAACGCCGCCACATCGGCCAACTGATGATTGTCTTCCAATCCAATGGAACCTGTAGCATCAACAAACAATTTCGCTCCACATTCATTCGCTTTGTTTTTGACATTTTCCAAATCAACTTTAAATGCAACTGAGGTTTCCGTATAGGCACACAAAACCCAATCAAAATTATCTTTTATACTATCTAGTTCTTCATATTTGCAAATTCTTAACTCGCAATCATTAGGTAATAATTTTTCCAATCTGTCACTGTAATATCCTGTTGAAACCAACAAAACCCTACCCATAACAAAACTGTGCGCAGCAAGTTCTAATGCTAAAGTTGCCGAACCTTGCATAGTGACAACTTCATCTTGCCCACTTAACTTCTTAATCCAATCAGTAACCACTCCTGACATCTGACTATATTCATCATCACCCCTGCCAAATAGAGGCTTTAAATGTTGTAAATTCTCATACAGAACTACTGAAGGGCCTGGTGTTAGCATTAGTTTTTGATTATTAATTTGAGTTATGGCACACATTGCATTCTGTCGAATATCAGTACTACTAACACCTTGAGTACGTGGAAATATTTTAAGCTTATCTTTAAAGATTAAATTAGAATTGTCAGATCCATGAACTAGGTAATCAATATTATATTTTTTCAATATTAATTCATCCAAAATCCAAGGTACAGGAACAACCTCTCTAACATATTTGATAGACTCTAAGATTTCTTTACGGTATTCAAAATCAAGCTCTGGTTGATAACCTTTCTTACTAATAATTTCATCATCAGTGGTCAAACCAACAACAACTTCTCCAAATTCAGATGCTTTTTTTAATAAACGAATATGTCCATGATGGATCAGGGTAGCTGACATATCTACCATTATTCTTTTTGTCATCTTTTCTCCAAGATTACATTAAATCTTAACTTTGAATTTGAATACCTCTCGAATATTTGATCAAATATTTTAATATTGCAGTTGTTTTCTTCTGCAATTTTCTCAAACCAACTTTTATCATGAAACACATGTTTCAGATCATTATATTTTTTTCTTATATTCTTCCCCATACATACTTCCCATTCGAACTTGATGATATTTCTTTTCTTTCATCTCAACTTCCGTCATTGATAGTAAAACTTCCTGCTCCACTATTAAATCCATCGGCTTTAACTAAACTTTCAAGAATTATTTTATTAATTCTTTCATCTTTATTCCAAATCTGCTTCCACTTATCCATTTTTAAACTCTCTAACTTTTACAACATCTATTGGCGGTCTAGGAGTTTCATCATCAATATCACACTTAACACATATAAATTTTAATCCATTAATATCTTTAAGAGTTGATTCAAAATCACCTACTGTCTTAATTATATTTCCACCCGAATAAAAACCAGAGCTCTTAGCAAGATCAATATAGTCTAAGTGTCCTTGGTATGTGTTCTGCCCTCCTGTGGATTTATTTTGCTCATTATCAAATAAGATATAAGTCAAATCAACCTTATCGGCATACCTGCCAGCAGTAGTTAGTCCGCCCATATGCATTACAAATTCAGCATCGCCGCCACAGACAATGACTTTCCTGCCTGCCTTAGCTGCACCAAAACCAACACTCAGTGCGCCACCCATATTACCTGCCATATAGAAATTATTAGTGTCGGGCATAAAACTATACATCTCTCTGGCTGCATTACCCGTTGTACCAATGAACAAAACATCTTTATTTTTGAATCGTTCATTAAGTGAGATTAGGAACTTACTTCTAGGAATAAAGTCAGACAAGTCAAGTTGATGCTCTTTTTTAAGTGAGACCTTGTCAAAGCTATCTTTCTCGATGACACAAATTGTATGAGTTTTATTGCAATCATTAATTTGAGCAATAGAATTATTTAAATTTTGATTATCCAAAATATGATATTTATAACCATACGCATTAATTAGTGCTGGTAACTCTGTTGCTAAGTGCTGGTGTTGTATCTCACTATCACCTTCTTTGTAAGTACGCCAACTTGTGAGAATTGGAAAGGTAACTCCATACGGCTTTAAAAGACTGGTAATACAACTTGCCATATTAGTTAGCCCTGATGACTGCACAATCACAATTGGATTTTTACCTGCCATTTTAAGTCCAGCAGCAATAGAGCATGCAACAGCTTCACTCGCTGCTGGCAAATACTCTATATTATCATTGTTGATTGCCTCATTAATGACGTTCTTTGAAAAACTACAAGGCACAACACATAGATGCGTGTAATTATTCTCTATTAAAGCGTTAACAAAATCTACTGTATTAAGTGCCATTATTTGGTGCCAGGAATAAACTCTAGTATCTCTTTAATACTCATGCAATTTGGTTCAGCTTCGAGACTTCTACCGTTTTCAAGTACAGACTTTGCCACATTTAACATCGCCGGGTAAGCAGCACGCAGCATATGGTTTGCTGTTACAACAATATTCACACCCATATCGATAAACTCTTCAACTGTCACTGCATTGAAACTAGTTGGTACAACTACGACTGGTGTTATTGTGTCAGTTGCTCTAAATTTTTGCATAAACTCCATAATTTCTGCTGGATCTTTATGTCGAGAGTGGATCATAATTCCATCAGCACCTGCTTTAATATACGCCTCTGCCCGAATTAAAGCATCCTCCATGCCTGCCTCTAAAATTAAAGACTCAATACGAGCAATAATCATAAAATCATCACTAATTTGCGCTGCCTTACCACGAGAGATTTTGTCGCAGAAGTTTTCAATGCTGTCTTGGGTTTGTGTAACATCATTACCAAATAAAGAATTCTTTTTAAGTCCTGTTTTATCTTCAATAACAACAGCGCTTACCCCTGTTCTCTCTAAACTTTTAACAGTAAATTCAAAGTGCTCTGTCTTTCCTCCAGTATCTGCATCAAAAATCATTGGCTTGGTGGTTACTTCAAAAACATCATTCACAGCGTTGATGCGTGAAGTCATATCAATCGCTTCAATATCCGGCTTTCCTTTTGCAGTTGAGTCTGTTAACGAGCTCGACCAAACGCCGTCAAAACTCACGTCTCCACCATTACGCTCAACCACTGTATTCTCTGCAATTAAAGCGCTTAGCGCATTGTGCGCCTCTAAAATTCGAACTATAGGCTTATTTTTAATCAGCGCCCTTAAGCGACCAAGACGATGCACAGTTGTTACGCCAAGTTTCATTAATTGATTTTTTAAATTTTTATCGCTAATATCTGAACTATATTCAACTTCAATTAACTCCCCACCCCACTCACTCAATAAATCTATTACCTCTTGCCTATATTTAGATTGCTTACCACCCTTCCAATCATCACCATGAACAACATAATCAGGCTTCATTTTCAATAGATTTTCTTTATAACTGGCATCTTCCTGTGAAACAATACTTGAAACCATTGATAAACTGTTTATAACGTCAAAACGCTGTTGATACTTAAGATAGGCTGTATCGTTCAGCTCGTTAATAGCAGTAGATGTTAGTAATCCAACTGTAATATCGCCATACTTTTCCGCCTCCTTTAAAATATTAATATGTCCTGCATGTAATAAGTCTGCAATCATTGATACATATACTTTTTTCATTTTTTTCCTTATTCTAAGTTTTATATTTAAATTTATTAATGTTTAATAGATTTAATGTACCAATCTATAGATTTATCAAGACCTTTGCCTATTTTGTACCTTGGCTGATAATTTAATAATTGTTGTGCTTTGCTGATATCAGCCAATGAATGCATTACATCACCGGCACGAAAATCTCTATAAATTGGCTTTTTTCTCTTTAAATTTTTAGTTCTTTGTATGAGCCTATCCTCTATCATTGTATAGAGAGTATTAAGGCTCGTTCGATCGTTTAATGCAACATTGTACACTCGGTCTACCGCTTTATCATTATCAGTTGTTGCTGCCAGTAAATTTATTTGTACTGTGTTATCAATATAACAAAAATCTCTACTAGTCTCTCCATCACCATTAATAAACACGTCTTCATTATTTAATATTGCCGATACCCATTTTGGTATAACGGCAGCGTAGGCTCCATTTGGATCCTGTCTTTTACCAAAAATATTAAAGTACCTCAGACCTATGGTTTGAAAATCATAGGTCTTTGCAAAAACACTGGCATAAAGTTCGTTCACAACTTTAGTTACTGCATAAGGGCTTAGTGGGTTACCTATTTCATCTTCTACTTTTGGAAGGCCAGGATGATCCCCATAAGTAGAACTAGATGCAGCATAAACAAATCGTTTTACTTTTGCATCTTTACTAGCAACTAACATATTTAAAAAACCATCAATATTAGCCTTATTGGTACTAATAGGGTCTTCAATTGATCTTGGCACAGACCCTAATGCTGCTTGATGCAGAACATAATCAACACCGCCGCAAGCTTTCTGACAGTCTTTCAATTCTCTAATATCACCTTTAATAAAATTAAAGTTACCATTTAATGATTTACCTGTTGCGTTTTCAGCATCTTCAATAGCTTGGTCAATATTGTGTTGGTAGCCTGTATCAAAGTTATCAAAGCCTACTACCTTTTGATTAAGAATGAGTAATTTTTCTAACAGATTAGAACCAATAAACCCAGCCACGCCAGTTATCAACCAAATATTTTGATTGTTTTTCAAATACTCTTGTAATTTTTCGTATTTTGTCATCTATAGCCTTCCATCTACTTCATCAGCTTTAAGTAAATACTTAATATCATATAGCACATGGTTATCCCTTCCAAACGCTTTTATTTGCTCTAATGATAACTCTTTAAATTCATTATGTGCAACTGCCAGTACAATTGCATCATACTTGCCTTCTACTGGTGTATCGATTGGCTTAATGTTATATTCATGAACAGCCTCGTCTTTATTAACCCATGGATCATAGACATCTACATTACAATTAAAGCTTCCAAATTCCTCAACTAAATCAACCACACGTGTGTTGCGCAAATCAGGGCAGTTTTCTTTAAATGTTAAACCCATGATTAGTATATTTGCATCTACAACATGAACGCGTTTTTTAATCATTAATTTTGAAACTTGATCTACAACATATGAACCCATATTGTCATTTAAACGTCGACCCGCAAGAATCATCTCTGGATTGTAGCCAACCTCAATAGCCTTATGCGTTAGGTAATATGGATCGACACCAATACAATGTCCACCTACCAAACCTGGTCTAAACGGAAGAAAGTTCCACTTTGTACCTGCTGCTTCTAATACTGATTCTGTATCAATATCTAATTTATTAAAAATAAGAGCAAGCTCATTAATAAGAGCGATATTGACATCACGCTGAGTATTCTCGATAACTTTAGCAGCTTCTGCCACCTTAATGTTGCTTGCTTTATGAGTGCCTGCAAGAATAATTTCTTGATACAGCTCATCAACTTCAGTGGCAATCTCAGGTGTAGAGCCTGCAGTTACCTTTTTAATAGTAGTTACACGATGCTCTTTATCCCCTGGATTGATACGTTCTGGCGAGTAACCACAATAGAAATCTTTATTAAATTTTAAACCAGATTGTTGTTCAAGAATTGGCACACAAACCTCTTCAGTAGCTCCCGGATAAACTGTTGATTCATAAATAACAATATCACCTTTTTTAAGAACGGAACCTACAGTCTCACTAGATTTTTCCAAAGGGGTTAAATCAGGTCTTTTATGTTTGTCGATTGGTGTCGGAACGGTAACTATAAAAATAGTGCAATCTTTAATATCCTCTAGGTTGGTTGTGTAGCTTAAATGAACCGCATCTTTAAGCTCTTCAGAGGTAGTTTCAAGGGTTGAATCAATACCATTCTTAAGATCATTAATTCTATGTTGATTTATATCAAAACCTATAACTGAGCGTTTTTTTCCAAATTCTACGGCGAGAGGAAGGCCTACGTAGCCTAGACCTATTAGTGCTATTTTTTTACTGTTCATATTAGCTTAACCTTTTTAAATATTATTATATTTCTTATACCAAACTGCAAAATTCTCCACACCCTGTTTAACACTCATGCTCGGTTTGTAGCCAAACTCTTCAACCAAGTCATCCACATCTGCATAAGTATCTGGTACATCTCCTGGTTGGAGCGGTAATAATTCTTTTTCTGCAGTTTTACCGAGTGAGGTTTCTAATGCTTCAATATAATCCATTAACTCTACTGGATTGTTATTACCGATATTATAAACTCTGTATGGGGCGCTAGAGGTTGCAGGATCTGGGTTGTTACTATCCCAGTTAGGGTTTATTGGTGCTGGCCTGTCAAGCACTCTAATAATGCCTTCAACAATATCATCAATGTAGGTGAAGTCTCTTCTATGCTTGCCGTAGTTAAATACCGTAATAGGCTCATCATTCATAATAGCTCTAGTGAACTTTTGCAGTGCCATGTCAGGTCTGTCATACGGGCCGTAAACGGTAAAAAATCTAAGGCCTGTTGTTGGTAAATCATACAGATGAGAATAAGTGTGCGCTATCAGTTCGTTGGCTTTTTTGGTAGCAGCGTACAGGCTTACTGGATGATTAACTGCGTCATGCGTTGAGAATGGTTGTTTGGTATTTAGACCATAAGTAGAGCTTGATGAAGCGTACACAAGATGTCCCACCTTGTTATGCCTGCAGCCTTCTAAGATGTGGGCAAAACCTACTAGATTTGTATCAATATAAGCTAGAGGATTCTCAATAGAATATCTAACACCTGCTTGCGCTGCTAGATTAACTACGCCTTCAAATTAATGATCTTTAAATAGCTTGGCCATGGCTTCACGATCTTCAAGATTCATTCTAATGTGAGTGTAGTTTGG
>Ga0233443_1001700_pt1 | contig 18438 bp, 13 predicted proteins | sample SI_123_September_2_FD_182784 | JGI IMG/M metagenome (GOLD analysis project Ga0233443, IMG submission 182784) | Seawater microbial communities from Saanich Inlet, British Columbia, Canada - SI_123_September2016_200_MG | ecosystem: Environmental > Aquatic > Marine > Inlet | place: Canada: British... | reverse complement strand
AGGTTTCCTGAACGTTCCGGAGTGATTGGCCCTTCGGCATCCAGGCCATTGTTCACGTCGATCACACGTCCTTTTTTATGAGCACCGATGGTAATTCCTCCTCCCATGTGAGCAACAATGAAGTTCATTTCCTCATATTTCTTATTCAGGGAGTTGGCATGGGCCCGTACAACGGCTTTTTGGTTAAGCGGATGAAAAATCGATTTACGTTCGAACAGCGGATGGCCGGAGATTCTGGCAATATCCTCAAATTCATCCACTACCACCGGATCAACAATGAATGCTTTTGTATCCGGCATTTCTTTCGCCAGTTCGTCAGCAATTAAACCACCTAAATTGGAAGCATGCTCCCCAAGGGGACTGTTGTAGAGATCTCTTTTCAGTGCATCGTTTACTTCGATAATTCCGGATGCAACTGGCTTAATGAGTCCTCCTCTGCCGACAATTGCCTTGATGTATTTCAAGGGCAGGCCACTATTGTTTAATTCCTTACGGATAATTTCCTTTCGGAAGTTAAGCTGATCAGTAACTTTATTAAAGTGTTTTATATCCTCAACAGGATGTTGTATATTTCTTACAAACACCTGCTTTGATTCCTCAAATACAGCAATTTTTGTTGAAGTAGAACCGGGGTTTATGGCTAAAATTAACTTCATTAACTACTTACATTTACAACTATTTGTATTCTTTCACCTCTATCTCTCCCTTCAATACCATAAGTGCATTGAGCGCCAGACTATCGGATACACACTCACCTGGATAAATGTGAACCGGCGCCAGGCTGCCAATATGTTCAATTACATAATCGGTGAACATTCGATTGTGAGTAACCTGGCCTGAGAGCAGAACTGCATCGATTTCTCCTTTGAGCACCGGCATCAATGAGCCTATGTATTTGGCAACCTGATAGGCCATGGCTTCGAAAACTGCCTTCGCCTTTTCATCACCATTATCAATCAGCTCCTCGATTTCAAACAGATTTCTGGTACCAAGATAGGCCATGGCTCCGCCATCCTGCCTTATTTTCTTAAAGATCTCATCCTTTGTATACTTTCCACTAAAACACATATTGATTATACCGGCCAGTGGCAGTGATCCGCTTCTTTCAAGCGAGAATGGCCCTTCGCCATCAAAAGCCTGGTTCACATCAATAACCTTTCCTTTGCAGTGGGCCCCAAGTGAGGTGCCTTCTCCAATGTTGGCAACAATCAGATTCAGATCTTCATAATTCTTCATGATGGATTTGGCGAATTTCCTGGCGGTTGCCTTTTGTCCCAGGGCATGGAAAATAGAACGTCTGTTCAACTCAGGGATACCAGTCAATCGTGCAATATCCTCCATCTCATCAACCACTACAGGATCGGCAATGTATGCCTTTGCACCCGGTAGCATAACTGCCAGGTCGTCGGCTATTAATCCACCCAGGTTTACAGAATGTACACCTACCGGACTATTGTGCAGGTCCTCCTTTAATCTGTCGTTCACTTCGTATACACCCGATGGTATCGGTTTAACCAAACCACCACGGCCAATTACCACCTTAATTAAATCGGTGCGTATATCAGCACTAAGCAATTCCTGCAAAACCAAGTCTGCTCTGTACTGATGCTGATCAGTCACCCGATCGAATTTGGCAAGTTCGTTTTCATCATGCTTAATCGATTTTAGAAACAGCATATTTGAACCTTGATAGACAGCAGCCTTGGTCAAATTAAATTCAGGTTTCAAACAAAGGATTCTTGTGTTCTCCATCTATACTAATTTTTGATTTCTGTTTGATGATGCAAGTGATCATCAATTTACAACTTATTACTTAGAACTAAAAACCTACAAGCCAGAACTTTCACCCCAACTTTTAACTTTCAACTACATGTTTCTCCGATACTGTCCGCCTACTTCAAAAAGTGCAGATGTAATCTGCCCGAGGGAACAATACTTGGCCGCTTCCATTAAGGTATCGAAAATATTCTCGTTGTTAATCGCAGCCGACTGAAGTTTCTCCAGAATTGCCGGCCCCTTGTCTGCGTTGCTTGCATGCAATTGTTCCAGCATGGTAATCTGGTATTCTTTCTCCTCTTTGGTAGCCCTGATCACTTCCTGCGGAAGAATGGTCGGAGATCCCTTTGAAGAGAGGAAGGTATTAACACCCATAATCGGTAATTCGCCGGTATGCTTCTGGTGCTCGTAATAGAGAGATTCTTCCTGAATCTTGTTTCGCTGATACATGGTCTCCATGGCACCCAGTACACCACCCCGCTCATTAATTCGGTCAAATTCGGTCAGCACCGCCTCCTCAACAAGGTCGGTTAATTCTTCAATGATGAATGAGCCCTGCAGCGGATTCTGATTTCTGGCCAATCCCAGTTCATGATTGATAATCATCTGAATGGCCATTGCACGTCGTACTGATTCTTCGGTAGGTGTTGTAATGGCCTCATCGTAAGCGTTGGTGTGTAAGGAGTTACAATTATCGTAGATGGCATATAAGGCCTGCAAGGTTGTTCTAATGTCGTTGAAATCGATTTCCTGTGCGTGCAGCGATCTTCCGGAGGTTTGAATATGATATTTCAGTTTTTGTGAACGCTCGTTGGCTTTGTACTTGATCTTCATGGCTTTGGACCAGATTAGTCTGGCGACACGTCCCAGCACTGAATATTCAGGATCAACTCCATTTGAGAAGAAGAAGGAGAAGTTAGGTGCAAAATGATCGATGTTCATTCCTCTTGAAAGGTAGTATTCCACATAAGTAAATCCATTGGACAGTGTCAATGCAAGCTGTGTAATTGGATTAGCACCGGCTTCTGCAATGTGATAACCGGAAATGGACACGGAATAGAAATTACGAACGTTGTTCTTTATAAAATATTCCTGAACATCACCCATTAACTTTAGAGAGAAATCTGTTGAAAAAATGCAGGTATTTTGTGCCTGATCTTCTTTCAGAATATCCGCCTGAACTGTTCCTCTCACCCTGCAGATGGTATCCGCTTTGATAGTGTCATAAACATCGGAAGGCAAAACCTGATCTCCTGTTACACCCAGGAGCATGAGGCCCAGTCCATCGTTCCCTTCCGGCAGCTTCCCCTGGTAAGAAGGACGAGTTGTACCTTTTCCTGAGTAGATCTTGCCTATTTCATCATTTACCTCTTTTTCCAGTCCATTGGCTTTGATGTACTTCTCGCACTCCTGGTCGATGGCGGCATTCAAAAAGAAACCTACTAGCGACGGAGCCGGGCCGTTGATGGTCATCGAAACCGATGTTTTCGGATCGGTGAGATCGAAGCCGGAATAGAGTTTTTTAGCATCATCCAGACAGGCGATGGATACACCTGCATTGCCAACCTTACCGTAAATATCAGGACGAATTGCCGGATCTTCACCATAGAGGGTTACGGAGTCGAAAGCTGTTGAAAGGCGCTTCGCAGGCATGCCTAAGGAAACGTAGTGGAAACGACGATTCGTACGTTCCGGGCCACCCTCACCTGCAAACATTCGGGTTGGATCTTCCCCTTCTCGTTTGAAAGGGAATACGCCGGCAGCAAAGGGAAATTCACCCGGTACATTTTCTTTAAGATTCCACTTCAGCAAATCACCCCAATCGGTATATTTTGGTAAGGATATTTTAGGAATATCCTGATGTGACAATGATTTGGTATGTGTCTCAATTTTGAATTCCTTATCTCTGACTTTGAATACAAAGTACTCATTCTGATAATTAGCTTTTTTAGCGTCCCAGCCTTCCAGAATATCAAGATTGCTGATTTCCAGTTTCCGCTTTTTCTCTTCAAATAATTTGATGAGCGTTTCTTTTCCACCGGATTCATCACCAATCATTTCAGAACTCTCTTTCAGCACCTGCATCTCATGTGCTACAGTACCTTGTTCTGCTGCCCACTGATTGTAAGATCTTACGGTATCTGAAATCTCTGAAAGATAACGTGTACGGTTTGGCGGGATGATGAATATCTTCTCCGACATTTCGTTGTCAACCGCAATGCTGCTGCTAAAATCTGCTCCTGTTTTTTCGACCACCTTAGACATGAGGAAGGCATAAAACTGATTTACACCCGGATCGTTAAATTGTGAAGCTATGGTTGGAAAAACCGGCATATCATCAACCGGTTCAGAAAAGAGTTGATGGTTGCGCTGATACTGCTTCCGAACATCGCGCAGTGCATCGAGTCCTCCGCGCTTATCAAACTTATTCAGAGCAATCAGGTCAGCAAAATCGAGCATATCAATTTTCTCCAGCTGCGTAGCTGCTCCAAATTCCGGTGTCATAACATAGAGTGCCACATCACTGTGGTCAACGATCTCCGTGTCGGACTGTCCAATCCCGGAAGTTTCCAGTAAAATCAAATCAAAGCCACATGCTTTAGTAATATTAACTGCGTCCTTTACGTACTTCGATAAGGCCAGATTTGCCTGTCGCGTAGCCAGCGATCGCATGTAAACCCGTGTATCCTCAATGGCGTTCATCCTGATTCGATCGCCCAATAATGCTCCACCTGTTTTCCTTTTACTGGGATCAACAGAAATAATTGCAATGTGTTTTTCCGGAAAATCCACCAGAAACCTGCGAACCAATTCATCAATCATGGAAGATTTACCTGCCCCGCCAGTTCCAGTGATACCAACAACCGGAATATTCAATTTCTTTGCCCGTTCTTGAATTTCGTGCAATACCGGTTCAACCTTATCAGGTGTGTTCTCACAAGCTGAAATCAGTTTACCTATCTGAAGATGATTCTCAAAAGTTAGCTCATCAATATCTGTAATAAACTCTGTACCTGTTGGGAAATCTGATTGTTGGAGCAAATCGTTAATCATTCCCTGCAAGCCCATTTCACGTCCGTCGTCCGGTGAATAGATTCTGGTCACACCATAGGCATGCAGCTCTTCTATCTCTTCCGGTAATATTACACCACCGCCACCACCAAAAAGTTTAATATGTCCGGCATCATTCTCCTGCAGCAAATCATACATGTACTTAAAGAACTCAATATGGCCACCCTGGTAGGATGTAATGGCAATGGACTGGGCATCTTCCTGAATGGCACAGTGTACAATTTCCGATACTGAGCGGTTATGGCCAAGATGAATCACCTCAGCTCCGCTGGCCTGAATGATACGGCGCATTATATTTATAGCAGCATCGTGCCCGTCGAAAAGAGACGCCGCAGTTACAATTCTAACATGGTTTTTTGGGGAATAAATATCAGCTTTCTGCATATTCCAATTGGTTTAATCAACAAATAACTTAACATTCAAATAATTGTGAAAAATACTAAAAAGAATCAAAAATATCTTACACACCTTACCTGAATTAATCAATTATAATTCAATGATTTAATGAATACATGAAGCGGATGAAATGACAAAAGTAGTTTCGGAAACGAATATTTAATAACTTTGTTAAGCAAAACCTAAAAACCCCTAATCGAGTTTGAACTTTTAGATGACAAACTCAAAACATTTTTGTTATGAACAAATGTAGCTTTCCGATTATCATACTTTCTCTTCTTTCTTTAATCCTGATTGGATCGTGCGATAAGGATGAGAAGAATATGGTTCACATTGCAGGAACCGTTTTCGATCCGGCTTTGAATATTGATGTTCAGGATGCAAGTGTTGTGTTACTGGCACAAACCATTGTTGATGGAACCTGGAGCACAAGCTTTTCAAAACAGGAGGAAACCACAACAGATGCATCAGGTGCTTTTAAATTTGATCTGGAATTTGATTACAATCCCGCATTCAAACTGGAAGTTGAGAAGACAGATTATTTCGATCTGGAATATGAAATTCCAACGGCAGATTTTGTAAATGGTACTAGTTTTACAAAATCATTCGAAATGTATCCAAAGGGCTACGTAAGCCTGAATATAGTGAATGTCAATCCGGTTGATAGTAACGATGTGATTACATTGAGATTCAAGGATTGGGAAACAAGCTGCAGCGGTTGCTGCTTCTCAGGATTTTTTGAATTCACAGGAGATGAAGTGAATGAGACTTACGAGTGTGCGGTTTACGGTGAAGACAGTTATATGATTGAGTATTTTGTAACTAAGAAGGATCTTGGAACCACCAATTACTCAAAGAACTTCGACCTAGACGCCTTTCAGCAGGCCAACATTAGCATTGAGTATTAAGATGAACAAAACGCGAATCGGAGAAGCAAATTGATATGCCTGAGGAAGAATCTCTGATTGATGCAGCGTATCTGTTGCATAAGTTTCCTGGTAAAGGCGGCTGGACTTACGCAGAAATTACTGAGATTAAGCCCAACAGAAAGAATCCTTTTGGATGGGTTCGGGTTAGTGGATTTATCGATAACTGGGAATTAAAGCAATATAAGCTCATGCCCATGGGCAATGGAAAACTGTTTTTACCGGTGAAAGCTGCCATTAGAAAAAACATTGGAAAGGAAGCTGGTGATACGGTTCATGTTAAACTTTACCCGGATGAAACTCCCCTTGAAATACCAAACGAGATTCTTGATTGTTTTATGCATGAAGCAAAGCATTTACTGACAACTTTCAGCAAGTTCACGGAAGGAGAACAAAAGGCCTACCTGGATTGGATTTATGATGCTAAAACCGAAAACACGAAAGCAAGGCGGATTGTTGAAATGATGGAACGTTTAGAGAGAGAATTAAAGTTTTATGATTGAATCTTAGCGTTTTTGTTGAGATAAGTAAATGCATCCCAAAAGCCAATTCAGCTACTCATTTCTGCTTTCGCGGGAATGAGTAGCTGAAGAGACTTTTTGAACAGCCTCGTATCTGATTATAGAATGGGTAACTCTATAAATTATGTTTCTTACAGAAATCCGTTAATACACCGTCAAGATTAGGAATACCAATTTCCTGCAAATCGTAATATACACGTGTATTAGGCTTGTTTATCTTAACAATTCGGTTCAGATCGATCGGAGTACCAATGATAACTGAATCACAATCACTATTGTTAATTGTTGTTTCAAGGTCCTTCAACTGCTCCGCGCTATATCCCATGGCTGGAAGTAAAGTGCCAATGTTAGGATAGATCTCATAGGTCTCAGCCAATTTTCCAACTGCGAATGGACGTGCGTCAACCAGTTCGGCAGCACCAAATTTTTGAGCAGCAATAATACCGGCACCCAGTTTCATCTCACCATGTGTCAGTGTTGGCCCATCTTCTACCACCAATACTCTTTTACCACGGATGATAGCAGGATCGTCCACTTTAATTGGTGATGCACCATCAATTACAATAGCATTAGGATTCACTTTGGCAATGCTTTCGCGAACCGTTTGAATTCCTTCCGGAGAAGCTGAATCCATTTTATTGATTACAATAGCATCGGCAATACGCATATTTACTTCACCAGGATAGTAGGACAACTCATGTCCCGGACGATGTGGATCAGCAACCGTAATGGTTAAGTCTGGCTTGTAAAATGGGAAATCATTATTTCCACCATCCCAAAGAATCACATCACAACCATCAGGATCCTGTTCAGCAGCGCGAACAATTGCTTCATAATCAACACCAGCATAAATAACGTTTCCACGTACTACATGTGGTTCGTATTCTTCCATTTCTTCGATGGTACACTTGTGCTTCTCAAGATCAGAAACTTCAGCAAAGCGCTGTACTTTCTGGGCATTCAAATCTCCATAAGGCATTGGGTGACGGATGGCAACTACTTTCAGTCCTTTCTCCATTAAATACTCAATTACCTTACGTGAAGTTTGTGATTTACCACAACCTGTTCTTGTTGCAACAACAGAAACAACAGGTTTTGTACTTTTCACCATTGTATCGGCATGACCTAACAACATGAAGTTGGCTCCAGCTGCATTCACAACAGAGCTAACATTCATTACTCTATTGTAAGGAACATCGCTATAAGAAAAAACGCAATCATCTACCTTATGCTCTTTAATTAATCCTACTAAATCTTCTTCAGCATAAATAGGAATTCCTTCCGGATATAATTCACCAGCTAACTCTTTCGGATATTTTCTTCCATCAATATCAGGAATCTGAGCAGCTGTGAATGCTACAACATTGTAGTCTTCATTTCCTCTGAAATACGTATTGAAGTTGTGGAAATCTCGTCCGGCAGCCCCAATAATAATGACATTCTTTTTCGCCATAATATTCTCCTCTTTATTTAATAATTATCTATTATTTCGTTTTAGTGCCAACAAATATAAGGTTTTAAGTTACAACCTTAATGGAATAGGTTATTTAGCAGGTGTACGAATATCTCCTTCATAAGCAACTGATTTTGTATGTATTACGCAATTGTAATAATTTATGAAAAATATGTTTAATATCATATTACCTATTTTCGGGATTTAGTTGATATTTGCTGATTATGAACTTTCTCGCACATCTTTTTTTGTCAGGAAATGACAAGGGACTCAAAGTAGGTAACTTCATTGCTGATGCTGTTAAGGGGAAGGAGTATCTGAAGTTCGACCCTGCCATTCAGAAAGGAATCATTCTTCATCGTGCAATCGATCAATACACGGATGATCATCCTATCGTAAAAATAAGTAAGCAGCGTGTCAGGGAGCACTATGGAAAACATGCAGGAATTGTCATTGATATCTTTTATGATCATTTCCTGTCAGTTTCCTGGGAGCGCTACTCCAACGAAGATCGATTGGAATTCATTAAGGATGCCTATATTCTGATGATCAATCATTACCTTATTTTACCATCCAGGGTTAAGCAGTATCTGCCCTTTATGGTCGTAAATAACTGGTTGGAAAAATATAAATATGCTGAAGGTATGGAACGGGTGCTCACCGGCATGTCGAGACGAACCTCTTTGCCGGTAGAGACAGCCAATGCCATGAAGATCTTTCATGAGAGTTACGAAGGTTTCCAAAACGACTTCAACGAGTTTTTCCCGCAACTGGTTGAATTTGTTAGAGATAAGAGGACTGAACTGGGTGTTCCGGCGACAACTGGTGGCACCACTTAAGTGGTGCCACCAGTTGTCAGAATTTCCAAGTATGCAACTGTGTATATATTTTGATAGTTCATTTAATTTTGTCTAATTTTAACAGCTGAAAAGAATCTAACCTTAAAAATATTTAATATGAAGAGAATCACGGTTGTAGGTGCTGGTAACGTTGGAGCAACCTGCGCAAATGTTATTGCTCACAAGGAGTTGGCCAAGGAGGTCGTACTTATTGACATTAAAGAAGGAGTTGCCGAAGGTAAAGCTTTGGATATATGGCAAACTTCTTCAATTAATAATTTCAATACCAAAGTGGTTGGTTATACCGGCGACTATCTCAAAACCAAGGGATCAGGTATTGTGGTGATTACTTCAGGCCTTCCGAGAAAGCCGGGTATGTCGCGTGACGATCTGATTAAAACCAATGCCGGGATTGTAAAAGAGGTTACCGATAAAGTGATCAAATACTCACCGGATGCTATTATCATCGTGGTATCGAATCCACTTGACGTTATGACTTATGCTGCTCACATGGCCAGCAGTAAAGACCGTACCAAAGTATTTGGAATGGCAGGAATCCTGGATTCCGGCCGTTATAAGGCATTTCTTGCTGACGCTCTTGATATTTCACCAAAGGACATTAGTGCATTGCTAATGGGCGGGCACGGCGATACCATGGTTCCGCTTCCACGCTACACTTCAGTTGGAGGTATTCCGGTAACTGAATTATTGGGCAAAGAAGTAATCGATCAAATTGTTGACAGAACCCGTAAAGGTGGTGGTGAACTGGTTAGCCTGATGGGAACATCTGCCTGGTATGCACCTGGTGCTGCTGCTGCAATGATGGTTGAGGCAATTGTGGATGACCAAAAGAGAATTTTTCCGGTTTGTTGTCGTCTGGACGGAGAATACGGCCTCAATGATGTTTACATGGGTGCACCTGTAAAATTGGGTAGCAAAGGTATTGAAGAGATCATCGAAATCGACATGAATAAGGAAGAGAAAAAATTATTGGACGAATCAGCAATTGCAGTAAAAAGTGTAATGGCTGCTTTGGATAAAATGAAGCTTTTCTAGAACATACGAAAACGTAAAAAAAGGGTCGGATTTTTCCGACCTTTTTTTTACTTCGAAAACTGGCGTAAAAAATTTTATATTGCTCTGTTTTAATGGTTTTTTAAGGTTGAAATTGCGATATATTTAACTAATTTTGCGCAAATTAAACAAGGTTTGGGGGACATGCATAGCACAAAGAATATAAAGACTGCACTGATATCTGTATTCTATAAAGATAATCTGGATAAAATTGCCAGAAAATTGAATGATTTGGGTGTACAAATCATCTCAACAGGAGGAACAAAAAAATATATTGAAGACCTCGGTATTCCTGTTATGGATGTTGAGGAGTTAACCACCTACCCGTCCATACTTGGGGGAAGAGTAAAAACCTTGCATCCAAAGGTCTTTGGAGGTATTCTCGCACGAAGAGAAAACGAAGGTGATCTGAAGCAAATGGACCAGTATGAAATTCCTTCCATCGATTTGGTTATTGTTGACCTTTATCCTTTCGAGGAAACTGTTGCATCGGGTGCTGAACATCAGGACATTATTGAAAAAATAGATATTGGGGGGATATCCCTGATACGTGCGGCTGCGAAAAATTATAAAGATGTGATTATTGTTTCATCTAGAAATCAGTACACATCACTCCTGAAGCTGTTGGAAGAAAAGAGTGGTGAAAGCTCATTAGAAGACAGAAAAAAATATGCGGCCGAAGCATTTAATATTTCATCTCATTACGACACACATATTTTCAAGTACTTTGCCACTGAAGATGATTTTAGATTTAAGGAAAGTATTGAAAATGTAAAGCAACTGCGATATGGTGAAAACCCTCACCAGAAAGGATTCTTTGCAGGAAATATCGATGATCTCTTTGAGCAGGTACATGGAAAAGAAATATCTTACAACAATCTGCTTGACATCGATGCAGCCGTTAACCTGATTGCTGAATTTGATGATACTACCTTCGCCATCATGAAGCATAACAATGCCTGTGGCCTGGCATCACGTGAAAAGCTTGTGGATGCCTATCTGGATGCACTGGCCGGTGATCCGGTTTCAGCCTTTGGAGGAATTCTCATTACAAATCGTGAGATTGACCTGGCAACAGCAGAGGAAATCAATAAGCTATTCTGTGAAGTAGTAATTGCCCCATCGTATGCGGAAGGTACCCTTGCCATACTAAAGCAAAAGAAAAATCGTATAATTCTTATCCGTAAGGAAATTGAATTACCCGGCCGAACCTATCGTTCACTGCTGAACGGCGCCGTTGTTCAGGATAAAGACAGCAAGCTTGAAACTGCCGACGATCTGAAGGTTGCCACTGATGTAGCGCCATCGGACGCAGAAATTGACGATCTGCTGTTCGCAAACAAGATTGTGAAGCATACTAAGTCGAATACAATAGTTCTTGCAAAGAACAGACAATTGCTTGCCAGCGGAGTTGGACAAACATCCAGGGTTGATGCATTAAAGCAGGCCATTGTAAAGGCAAAAAGTTTTGAGTTTGAACTGGAAGGATCAGTAATGGCATCGGATGCATTCTTTCCATTTGCCGATTCAGTTGAAATCGCAGGCAAGGATGGAATCAAGGCTGTTATTCAGCCGGGAGGATCGGTTAGAGATAAAGATTCCATAGAGTTCTGTAACCAGGCAGGGATGTCGATGGTTTTTACAGGAACAAGACATTTTAAACATTAGGAAATAATAAGACCAGAATATAATGGGCATTTTTAGTTTTTTAAATCAGGAGATTGCCATCGACCTGGGAACAGCCAATACGCTTATCATTCACAATGATAAGATTGTAGTGGATGAACCTTCCATTGTGGCCATCGACCGGAATACTGGTAAACTGATCGCAATTGGAGAAAGGGCCAGACAAATGCATGGCAAAACCCACGAAGACATTAAAACAATCAGACCTTTGAGAGATGGCGTAATAGCTGATTTCCATGCTGCAGAGCAAATGATCAAGGGAATGATTAAAATGATATATCATAGGAAAAGACTCATTAATCCATCCATGAAAATGGTAATCTGTATACCTTCCGGAAGTACGGAGGTTGAAAGACGTGCGGTTTACGATTCAGCTGAACACAGTGGTGGACGTGAAGTTTTTATGATTTTTGAACCAATGGCCGCATCTCTTGGAATTGGTGTAGATGTGGAAGCTCCCGAAGGAAACATGGTTGTAGACATAGGTGGTGGAACCACTGAAATAGCGGTAATTGCCCTTGGTGGTATTGTTTGTCACAAATCGATTCGTATTGCAGGAGATGATCTTACGGCTGATATTCAGGAATACATGCGTCATCAACACAACATCAAAATTGGTGAACGTACAGCTGAGGATATTAAAATTAATGTAGGTGCAGCTTTACCTGATCTGGAAACTCCACCGGAAGATTTTATCGTTCGTGGGCCACACCAAATGACGGCATTGCCAATTGAAATACCGGTTTCTTATCAGGAAATTGCACATTGCCTCGATAAATCAATTACAAAGATCGAAACGGCCATTCTGAATGTACTGGAAGAAACTCCACCGGAGTTGTATTCTGATGTGTATCGGAAAGGTGTCTACCTCGCAGGTGGAGGAGCACTCCTTAGAGGGCTTGCAAAAAGATTGAATGACAAAACAAATATTCCGTTTCATGTAGCCGACGATCCTTTGCGAGCAGTTGCAAGAGGAACTGGAATCGCATTGAAAAATGCGGATAAATTTTCATTCCTGCAGAAACGATAGGAAAGAAATCTATAGTATACCTTTTGATCCTGCAGGATTTTCCGGCAGGTGCTTATTGATTTGCTTTAATACTGGTCTGATAATATGAGGTCCTTACTCAGATTCATACAGAAATATTACTTCTTTCTTCTTTTTATCATATTAGAAGTGATTGCTCTTTCCATGTTTCTGAACAATCATGCTTACCAAAGAACCCGAATGCTGAACTCATCAAATATTGTGGTAAGCTCGGTTTACAATGCCTACAATAATGTAACCCAGTATCTGTCCTTAAAAAATGCTAATGATGAACTGGTAAAGGAAAATCTGGATTTCCACAATGCCCTGTTGTTTGACAATATTTTCAGTTCAACTGACCAGTCACCAACACTTCCTGAAAACGACTTTGTTTATATCAATGCCAGAGTCATTAATAATTCTACCAACCGGAAAGACAATACGATAACCCTCAATGTTGGAAAAACGGATGGAGTAAGCCCTGAAATGGCTATTGTCAGTCCTCTCGGTGTTGTTGGAATTACCGTTAATGTTTCCAATCATTATTGCACAGCCTTGTCGCTGTTAAACTCGAAATTTAGCGTTAGTACAAAGCTTCAGCGAAGTGGTTATTTTGGATCGTTGGTTTGGAACAACAATAACTACCGCCTGGCCTACCTTAACGAAATACCCGGCCACGTTGATATTCTGGTTGGCGACACCCTGATAACAAGTGGCTATTCTGCTATCTTTCCTGAAGGAATAATGGTGGGAACTGTCCATGAGTTTACAAGCCGTCCGGGTGACTATTTCTATAGCATTGTGGTTGACCTTGCTGTTGACTTCAAAAGCCTCGATCATGTTTATGTAATAAATAATACCGGGAGGGACGAGCAATTGGAACTTGAAAAACTGATGAGCCATGATTAATATAATCGGCAGAAACATACTTCGATTGATATTTCTGGTCTTGCTTCAGGTTCTGATCCTCAATGAGATTCGTCTCTTCGATGAAATTAATCCCTACTTATATCTTCTATTCATCCTGCTCCTACCTTTCGAAACCCCTAAATGGGCATTGCTTATTATGGGATTTGCACTAGGATTAACCATTGACGTTTTTTCCAATTCGCTTGGCCTGCATACCTCTGCTACTGTTTTGGTTGCTTACCTTCGACAGTTTATATTACAGGTATTTGCACCCAGAGATGGTTATGAAACCGGAACTTTTCCGAGGGCCTATTATTATGGCTTCGGCTGGTTTACAAAGTATGTGGTTTTGCTTATTCTTATTCATCAATCAGTACTCTATTTTCTTGAAGCTTATAGTTTCGAAAATGCTTTTGAAACGCTTAGGCTTATCGTCATTGGCACTATTTTCACGACTATTCTGGTTGTGATGAGTCAGTTATTCATGTACAGAAGGTAAGCGGATGAAACAGTTTGGCCTTAGAAAATATGTGGTTTCGGCAATAATTATAATTGTAGCTATTATTTTCGTTGTCAAATTGTTTTTCATACAGGTTGTGGATACAAAGTACAAGGTTTCCGCTGAAAACAATTCACAGCGTCACGTTACTCAATATCCGGCCAGGGGCCTGATTTATGACAGGAACGATGAGTTGCTGGTCTATAATCAGGCTGCTTATGACCTAATGGTTGTTCCACGTGAGATTATTGAATTCGATACTACCGACTTTTGTAAAATACTTTCCATTCCAAAGGATGAGGTTAAAGTGCAATTGCGAAAAGCCAAACGATATAGTTGGTATAAACCATCCATCTTCATGAAGCAGATTTCCGCAACTACTTATGCTGTGTTGCAGGAGAAACTGTTCAAATTTCCCGGATTCTTCGTCCAGACCAGAACTTTAAGGCATTATCCAACACCACTGGCATCCAACGTTCTTGGGTATGTAGGTGAGGTTGACGACCGGCTCACTACAAAGGACAAATACTATAAAAGTGGTGACTACACAGGGATTAGTGGCATTGAGAAAACTTACGAGAAAGAGCTTCGTGGAAAGAAAGGAGTTACCATTTACCTGGTTGATGTACACAACAGGATAAAGGGTAGTTTCATGAATGGTAAATATGACACTGTTGCTGTAAGTGGAACAAATATTACGACGACCATCGATGCAGAATTGCAGGCATATGGAGAAAGGCTCATGGCTAATAAAATTGGAAGTATTGTCGCTATTGAACCTGCAAGTGGTGAAATTCTTACCATGGTTACCAGCCCAAGCTATGATCCAAATTTGCTTGTGGGCAGAGTCAGAAGCGAGAACTACAGATTACTAAGTAATGATTCGCTGAAACCACTTTTCAACCGGGCACTAATGGCTCAATATCCACCGGGTTCAACTTTCAAGATGGTTAACGGACTGGTCGCCTTACAGGAAAATGTATTAAAAACCTACACCAAATATGCCTGTTCCGGGCCGGACAGCAAACCCATCAAATGTTCACATTACCATATCTCTCCCATTGGCCTCTTCGGATCCATAGAGCAGTCGTGTAACTCTTTCTACTGGCAAACCTTTAAATCCATTCTGGAAAAACCGGAATTTACAAGCATTGAAGAGGGTTTTAACGCATGGAGGGGCCATGTAAAGAGCTTTGGATTTGGCAATCGTTTCGATTCCGACCTTTTTAACGAACTTAGAGGAAATATACCTACACCGGATAAGTTTCACCGAATTCATGGTAAAAATAAGTGGAGGGCATTGACAGTCCGTTCACTGTCAATTGGTCAGGGTGAAATTTTGGTAACACCATTGCAACTTGCCAATTTATCGGCAACCATAGCCAACAGAGGTTACTATTATACTCCGCATTTGATTCGGGATGTTGCATCCAATGGAATTGATTCAAATTTCTTGATTAAAAATCTGACAAGCATCGATTCTGTTCATTTCCCGTTAATGGTGGATGCCATGGGAGAAGTATTTGCCGGAGAACACGGCACAGCACGATGGTATAAACTGGATACGATTCCAATGTGCGGAAAGACAGGCACAGCGGAAAATCCACATGGTGATGATCACTCCATTTTCATTGCCTTTGCACCCAAAGACAATCCTAAAATAGCTATATCTGTAGTGGTTGAAAATTCAGGATTCGGAACCACCTGGGCGGTACCTATTGCTTCGCTGATGATAGAAAAATATCTTACCGGAGTAATTAAACAGACCTATACTGAAACCAGAATGTTGAACGGTAATTTAATCAATAAAAATTGAGAAGGAAGGTCAACATAATAACAGATACTGACTGGATTACTATCCTCCTCTATCTTCTTTTGGTATTTCTTGGCTGGATTAATATCTATGCTGCTGTCTACAGCCCTGAGCATCAGGATATTTTCGATATTTCGCAGCGCTATGGCAAACAACTTTTATGGATCGGACTGTCTGTCCTTATCATTATAGTCATATTCCTTATTGATGTTCGCTTCTACAGCTTCTTCTCCTACCCTGTGTACTTTGTAATGATAGTACTACTTCTTGGTGTTCTGCTATTTGGCACCGAAGTGAACGGAGCACGCTCATGGTTTGAGATTGGTGCATTCAGAGTACAGCCTGCTGAATTTGCGAAGTTTGCAACTTGTCTTGCACTGGCAAGATATCTCGGAACGCTTAATTTTAAAATTCACAGGTTAAGGGCTCTTTCCACCATCATGCTTATCCTTCTGCTACCGGCAGCACTTATATTATTACAAAACGACACAGGCTCCGCCATTGTTTACTTTTCATTTATTCTGGCGCTTTACAGAGAAGGACTTTCAGGTAGTTTTCTGCTCATCGGCTTGCTTTTGACCATCCTCTTTGTTGCAGCTTTGATGCTCAACCTGTTTACCGTTGCAGTTGGTCTGATCATATTAGGGCTTCTCCTTTACTACATTGAACGTCGAGATTTGAAGGAAACCGGTTTTGCTCTTCTTGCTCTGATGATTGGCACGGCACTTTTTTGGGGAGTTGATCTTATATTAAAACTTCATTGGAGTAATTTCAGGATACACACCCTTGGAGCTGGCCTTGCCGCTATATTTTTCTTCTATTACGCATACAGAAAAAGAGTTCAGGCAGCCTTCGTATTCACATTGGGAATTCTTATTTCCCTGATGTTTGTTTCCTCTGTCGACTATGCATTTAATGAGGTACTGGAAGAACATCAGCAGGCCAGAATAAAAGTGCTGCTGGGAATGCAGCACGATCCACACGGTGCAGGCTACAATGTTAATCAATCGAAGATTGCCATTGGTTCCGGTGGTGTCACGGGGAAAGGATTTCTACAGGGAACACAAACCAAATTTGACTTTGTTCCTGAACAGGGAACGGACTTTATTTTCTGTACGGTTGGAGAAGAGTGGGGATTTCTGGGAACTACGACCATTATTATTCTTTTCGTCATGCTTCTTTTGCGGCTAATTTATGTGGCGGAACGGCAACGCAGTAACTTTAACCGAATATATGGCTGGGGAGTTATCTCCATCCTGTTTTTTCATTTCGCCATTAACGTTGGGATGACCATCGGATTAGCTCCGGTAATTGGGATTCCGCTTCCCTTCTTCAGTTACGGCGGCTCTTCCCTATGGGGATTTACCCTGCTCTTATTTGTCTTCCTGAAGCTGGATAGTACCAGAAAACAATACCTTCAGTAAGATCAATCTTCAATTTGCTGAATTCATCTTCATTTTTTGTAACTTCACTTGGTCAAACTATATTAACTATTATAATACTTTTAGCCTTATGAAATCAAGACCTGAACAGATTGCTCTGCAGTTTGTAAACAGCACCAATCTGCACATCTTTCTTACTGGTAAAGCAGGTACCGGAAAAACTACCTTTCTGAAAAGTCTGGCAACGAATACCCACAAGAAAACCATCGTGGCCGCACCAACGGGCATTGCTGCAATTAATGCCGGAGGGATAACACTACATTCGCTCTTCCAGCTTCCTTTTGGTTCCTTCCTTCCTGAAAACAGGATTCCGGCAGGATCCATTACCGACTTTCAATTGAATACTCCAAAAACCCTGATGGAGAACTTTCAGATGCATACTAACAAGCGAACACTTATCAGGGAGATGGAATTGCTCGTTATTGATGAGGTAAGTATGCTTCGTGCCGACTTACTGGATGCAATAGATGTAATACTCCGTTCTGTGAGGAGGAAACGAATGCTTCCCTTTGGTGGCGTCCAAATGCTCTTCATTGGTGATTTGTATCAGCTTCCACCCGTTGTAAAACAGAATGAATGGAGTGTGCTAAAGCATTACTATAAGAGCATCTACTTCTTCAATTCCAGAGCCTTACAAGAACAAGCTCCGCTTTATGTTAAGCTTGAAAAAGTATTCAGACAAACAGACGACTATTTTATTAGTCTACTCAATAAGTTGAGAGACAGCGGTCCGTCACAGGAAGATCTCGCTGATTTGAATCAATACTATAAGCCTGATTTCGACAGCAATAAGGCAGACGGTTACATTCATTTAACCACACACAATGCACTTGCCGATGAGATCAATATTTCTGCTTTAAACAAGCTGGAAGGAAAGACCTTTCATTATGAGGCCGTGGTTGAGAAGGAATTCTCAGAGCATCAGTATCCCATCGAACATACCCTGAAGCTGAAAGAGGGTGCTCAGATAATGTTTATCAAAAATGACCACACAGCGGAAAGACG